>OBLI01000187.1_pt1 | contig 68269 bp, 67 predicted proteins | sample 1519701 | NCBI WGS metagenome assembly OBLI01 (sample SAMEA3663005, study PRJEB22513) | pig gut metagenome | biome: pig gut; feature: pig-associated habitat; material: faeces | place: France | collected 2012
TTTAAGCGGCTTCCAGCGATTTTGCATGAAGTTTTATGCAGTGGTAACTGTCGAAGACCCGGTCAAAGGGACGGAGAAAGCCTGCCGCCCATAAAACTACAACGGGGCCCCGGTCGTCGGAAGCCTTATAAAATCAGTAAGAGAGTAACAAAAATTTCACAAAATACTGTTGAAAAAAAAGGGAAAAAAGGTTACAATTAGAATCGGCAGAAATTGGTTTTGTGATTTAGTTTTGTAAAGTCAAAAACCAGGAGGTGATTTCTGCATGTAAAACGGGGTTCGCTGGCAGATTTTCCATGCAGAAATCCGTAAATAATAATAAATGGAGGGCTGATAAATGAGTAATACAGCACAAAGCTTGGCAAGCAAAAGAATTGAAGCTTTGCTTGATGAGAACAGTTTTGTTGAGATCGGCAGTTGTGTTACAGCCAGAAGTACTGATTTCAACTTATCTGAAAAGGAAACACCATCAGATGGTGTTATCACCGGTTATGGTGTAATTGATGGCAGCCTGGTGTATGTGTACAGCCAGGATGCTTCCGTATTAAACGGAACCATTGGTGAAATGCATGCAAAAAAAATCGTAAGACTCTATGATCTGGCTATGAAGACAGGAGCTCCTGTGATCGGTCTTGTAGACTGTGCAGGTTTCAGACTTCAGGAATCTACCGATGCACTGAATGCATTTGGTGAGATTTATGCAAAACAGGTTATGGCTTCCGGTGTGATTCCTCAGATTACAGGAATTTTCGGTACATGCGGCGGCGGACTTGCAGTAATGCCGGGTCTTACAGATTTTACTTTTATGGAAGAGAAAAACGGAAAATTGTTCGTAAACTCTCCAAATGCGCTGGCTGGAAATGAAATTTCCAAATGTGATACTTCCAGTGCAAAATACCAGAGCGAAGAAAGCGGACTGGTAGATGTTGCAGGAAGCGAAGAAGAAATCATCGCACAGATGAGAGAACTGATTTCTATGCTTCCATCCAACTACGAAGACAATTCTGCATATGTAGAATGCAAAGATGATCTGAACCGTGTATGCCCGGAACTGGAAAACTGTGTAGGAGATACTTCCATTGCGCTGTCTCAGATTGCAGACGATCAGGTATTCTTTGAAGTAAAAGGCGCTTATGCAAAAGATATGGTTACCGGATTTATCCGTCTGAACGGAGCAACGGTAGGCTGTGTTGCAAACAGAAGCGAAGTTTACAATGAAGAAGGCGAAAAGACAGAATCTTTTGACAATGTACTGTCTGTAAGAGGATGTAAAAAAGCGGCAGAGTTCGTGAAATTCTGTGATGCTTTTGACATTCCGGTACTGACTCTTACAAATGTGAAAGGTTACAAAGCAACAAAATGCGCAGAGGCAAATATTGCAAAAGCAGCAGCAAGCCTGACTTATGCATTTACAAGTGCAACTGTTCCGAAGGTAAATGTTGTGATCGGTGAAGCATTCGGAAGTGCTTATCTGGCAATGAACAGCAAATCTACTGGTGCAGATATGGTATTTGCATGGCCGGAAGCACAGATCGGTATGATGGATGCAAAACTGGCAGCAAAGATTATGTATGCAGACAGTGATGTGGCAACAATCAATGAAAAAGCAGCAGAATATGCAGAACTGCAGTCCAGCGCACTGGCAGCAGCAAAGAGAGGATATGTTGACACAATCATCGAAGCAGAAGATACAAGAAAATATGTGATTGGTGCTTTTGAAATGTTATTCACAAAGAGAGAAAATCGTCCCAGCAAAAAACACGGTACGGTTTAAGCGAGGTGAATCATATGAAGCAGAAATGGAAAAAATTAATCGGACTGGTATTGATTGGAATTTGTGTTCTGGCTATGACCGCCTGCGGAAGCAGTAACACAGAAGAAAGCTCTCTGAGACTTCCGGATGAGGCAACACAGCAGTCTTTGATCGATAGTTTCGGCAGTGTTCTCCAGAATATTTCTCAGTTGGATGATGCCAGCATTAAAAGTTACCTGGAAAGCGATGATGCCTTCAGTGCTTCCGCTGCTACAGCATGGGATAGCAACGGAAAAAGTCTGGGTGCATATGTAGAGACTGTTTCAGGCAAGATGAAAGTAAATGAGGATTCTTATCTGGTTACCCTGCAGGTAAAATTTGAAAAAAGAACTGCAGAGTGTGTATTTACCCTTGACAAAAACGGAAATCCTACCGGTGTGAGCATTGATCCTGTTTATACAATGGGTGAAAAAATGACACAGGCAGCACAGAATACCGTAATGGGTGTTGTAATCGTATTTGTTATGCTGATATTCCTGAGTTTCATCATTTCACTGATGAAATATATTCCGGGAATGATAGAAGCTTTCGGCAAAAAGAAAGCAGCACCAGTAGAAGCAAAACCTGCACCTGCACCGGTACAGGCAGCTCCTGTACAGGAAGAAGAGGAGCTTGTGGATGACGGTGAACTGGTTGCAGTCATTGCAGCGGCAATTGCAGCTTGTGAAAATACATCTACAGACGGATTTGTCGTTCGTTCAATCAGAAAATCAAAAAAAGGAAATTGGCAGAGAGCCTAATCACAGGAGGAAATGATTATGAAATCTTATACAATTACAGTTAATGGCGTTGCATATGATGTAACCGTAGAAGAAGGCACTGGAAACGCAGCAGCACCTGCAGCAGCTCCGAAAGCAGCTCCAAAGGCAGCTCCGAAAGCAGCAGCAAAACCTGCAGCAGCTGCATCTGCAGGATCCGTAACGGTTGCGGCTTCTGTACCGGGTAAAGTATTCAAAGTAGAAGCAAGCGTAGGACAGTCCGTAAAAGCCGGCGATGCAATCATTATTCTGGAAGCCATGAAAATGGAAATCCCGGTTGTTGCTCCTCAGGACGGTACCATTGCAAGTATTAACGTGGCTGTTGGTGATGCAGTAGAAAACGGTGACACACTGGCAACCATGAACTAAGATTTACAGATGCTGTAAATTGAAAATACAGACAATGGGAGGTAATAAAATGTCTAACGTAGTAGATACACTGTCTAATCTGCTTCACCAGACTGCGTTTTTTAATCTGACATGGGGCAATTACCTTATGATTCTGGTTGCTTTCGTATTCTTATATCTGGCAATCAAACACGGATTTGAACCGCTTCTTCTGGTACCGATTGCATTTGGTATGCTGCTGGTAAATATCTACCCGGAAATTATGGCACAGCCATATACCGATGCTGCCGGAATCGAACATGCAGGTGGACTTCTTCACTATTTCTATATTCTGGATGAATGGAGTATTCTTCCGTCCCTGATCTTCATGGGCGTAGGTGCCATGACAGACTTTAAACCGCTGATCGCAAACCCGAAGAGCTTTCTTCTGGGTGCCGCAGCACAGCTTGGTATTTACATGGCATATTTCATGGCAATCCTTCTGGGATTCAACGGAAAAGCAGCTGCAGCTATTTCTATTATCGGTGGTGCAGACGGCCCGACTTCCATTTTCCTTGCAGGTAAACTTGGACAGACTGCATTAATGGGACCGATCGCGGTGGCAGCATATTCTTATATGTCTCTGGTTCCGATCATTCAGCCGCCGATCATGAAACTCTTAACAACTGAGGAAGAACGTAAGATCAAAATGGAACAGCTGCGTCCGGTCTCCAAACTGGAAACCATTCTGTTCCCGATCATTATTACAGTCGTTGTATGTCTGATTCTGCCTTCTACAGCTCCGCTGGTAGGTATGCTCATGCTGGGTAACCTGTTCCGTGAGTGCGGTGTTGTAAAACAGCTGACAGAAACAGCTTCCAATGCGCTGATGTATATCGTAGTTATCCTTCTGGGTACATCCGTAGGTGCATCTACAAGCGCAGAAGCATTCCTGAAACTGGATACTCTGAAAATCGTTGCACTTGGTCTGATTGCATTCGCAGTGGGAACTGCAGGTGGTGTGCTTCTTGGTAAACTGATGTGCAAGCTGTCCGGCGGAAAGATCAATCCGCTCATCGGTTCTGCAGGTGTATCTGCCGTACCTATGGCAGCCCGTGTATCCCAGAAAGTGGGTGCAGAAGCAGATCCTACAAACTTCCTGCTGATGCATGCCATGGGTCCAAACGTTGCAGGTGTTATCGGTACAGCCGTTGCAGCAGGTACCTTTATGGCAATTTTCGGTGTATAATCGTTTCATGCTGAAATTTTAAGGAGGAAAGAATAAGATGGCAGAAGTGGTAAAAAAACCAATTAAAATTACTGAAACAATTCTGCGTGATGCGCATCAGTCCCTGATTGCCACAAGAATGACAACAGAGCAGATGCTTCCGATCGTAGAGAAAATGGATAAAGTAGGTTATCATTCCGTAGAATGCTGGGGTGGTGCTACATTTGATGCTTCCCTTCGTTTCTTAAAAGAAGATCCATGGGAAAGACTTCGTAAATTCCGTGACGGATTTAAAAATACAAAACTGCAGATGCTGTTCCGTGGACAGAATATCCTTGGATATCGTCCATATGCAGATGATGTAGTTGAATATTTCGTACAGAAATCGATTGCAAATGGTATTGATATTATCCGTATCTTTGACTGTATGAATGACCTGAGAAACCTGAAAACTGCAGTTTCTGCAGCAAATAAGGAAAAAGGACATGCACAGGTTGCACTTTCCTACACACTGGGTGATGCATACACAATGGAATATTGGACAGATATGGCTAAGAAAATCGAAGATATGGGTGCAAACTCCATCTGTATCAAAGATATGGCAGGTCTTCTTGTTCCATATAAAGCAACCGAACTGGTTACTGCATTAAAAGAAGCGGTTGATATCCCGATTCAGCTGCATACACACTATACATCCGGTGTTGCTTCTATGACTTACCTCAAAGCAGTAGAAGCAGGTGTGGATGTCATTGATACTGCAATGTCTCCATTTGCACTGGGAACTTCTCAGCCTGCTACAGAAGTTATGGTTGAAACCTTCAAAGGAACTCCTTATGATACAGGATTTGACCAGAATCTGCTGGCAGAGATCGCTGATTATTTCCGTCCGATCCGTGACGAAGCTCTGGAAAGTGGTCTGCTCAATCCGAAGAACATGGGTGTAAATATTAAAACACTCCTGTATCAGGTACCGGGCGGTATGCTCTCCAACCTGACATCACAGCTGAAAGAGCAGCATGCAGAAGATAAGTTCTATGATGTTCTGGAAGAAGTTCCGAAGGTACGTCAGGATCTTGGTGAATGCCCGCTGGTTACTCCTTCTTCTCAGATCGTAGGTACACAGGCTGTATTCAATGTAATCATGGGTGAACGTTATAAGATGGTTACAAAAGAAACAAAAGACGTATTAAGCGGAAAATATGGTGCAACTGTAAAACCGTTTAATCCGGAAGTACAGAAAAAATGTATCGGTGATACAGAGCCGATCACCTGCCGTCCTGCAGATTTGATTCCGGATGAACTGGATACTCTGAGAAAAGAGATGGAACAGTGGTCCGAACAGGAAGAAGACGTACTGACTTATGCACTGTTCCCACAGGTTGCTACAGAATTCTTTAAATACAGAGAAGCTCAGAAAACAAAAGTAGATCCAAAGATGGCTGATACAGAAAACGGAGCATATCCGGTATAAAAACAGCAATAAAATTCAAAAAAACAGACTGCCGTGTAATTTTATTTGCACGGCAGTTTGTTTTTTTGGGACTTTTCAGATGAAAAATACGGCAGATTGTGTTATGATAAAAAAAGTGAATAAAGCAAAAGAGGGATTGAAATGGGCAAGGGAGAAAACCTACTCAATAAAATGAATGTCAAATATCAGAAGTTCAGCAAAGGACAGAAAAAGCTGGCATCTTATATCAGTGATAATTATGATAAGGCTGCTTTTATGACTGCTGCGAAACTGGGGGAAACGGTTGGAGTCAGTGAATCGACTGTGGTACGATTCGCCATTCATCTGGGATACAAAGGATATCCGGAATTTCAGAAAGCGCTGGAAGAACTGGTGCGCAACAAACTGAATTCCATACAGAGAATGGAAGTGACTTATGGCAAGGTACCGCAGGCCGAGATTCTGGACACGGTTTTGCATTCGGATATTGATAAAATCAAGATGACAATGGAAAATATTGACCATGATGCGTTTGAACAGGCAGTAGAGACCATATTGGATGCAAAGAGCATCTATATTGTTGGGATACGCAGCTGCGCACCGCTTGCAAGTTTTCTTGGATTTTATTTTCATCTTCTTTTTAATCAGGTACATCTGCTGCATACCAACAGTTCCAGTGAATTGTTTGAACAGATGATTCATATCAGCGAAGAGGATGTGATCATAGGAATTAGTTTTCCAAGATATTCCATGCGTACCTTAAAGGCACTGGAATTTGCCAATAACCGGAAGGCCAGAGTGATCACACTTACAGACAGCATCCATTCGCCTATGAATCTGTATTCCTCCTGTAATCTGATTGCGAGAAGTGATATGGCATCGATTGTGGATTCGCTTGTAGCGCCTTTGAGTGTGATTAATGCGCTTGTAGTGGCACTTTGTATGAGAAAGCAGAAGGAAGTTGTGGCAACACTGGAAGATCTGGAAAAAATCTGGGATGAATATCAGGTCTACAAAAATGATGAAATCAATATGGCAGATGGTCATGAAATCAAAATCAGAGACCCGGAAAATCCGGAGCATTAAAACCGTATAAAGGGGACTGCAATGGCAAAAATAATGATTATAGGCGGCGGAGCAGCCGGCATGTACGCTTCTGTATGTCTGGGAGGACAGGGCAGCGAGGTGCATGTTTTCGAAAAAAATGAAAAACTGGGGAAAAAATTGTTTATCACAGGAAAAGGAAGATGCAATGTGACCAATCAGTGTGACGATGAGACCTTCTTTTCCAGTGCGATTTCCAACCCCAAGTTTCTGTACAGTGCGTATTATGGATGCACCAGTACGGATGTGATGGAACAGTTTGCTTCTATGGGAGTGAAGCTGAAGACAGAACGGGGGAATCGTGTATTTCCGGTATCGGATCATTCTTCGGATATTATCCGTGCACTGGAAAGAAGAATGAAAGAACTGGGCGTAAAGATTCATCTGAAATCTTCTGTAAAGGATATCCTTCTGGAAGAAGGAAAAGCAACCGGTGTTCTTCTCGAAAACGGAACGGTGATCAAAGGAGATAAAGTGATCGTTGCGACGGGAGGTTGTTCTTATCCGGCAACCGGTTCTACCGGAGATGGTTATCGGTTTGCCGAGGAAGCCGGACATACCGTCACAGAACGATATCCGGCTCTGGTGCCGTTGGAAGTGAAAGAAGAATATGTAAGCCGCATGCAGGGACTGTCTCTGAAAAATGTAAGGTTTACTGTGAAAGACGGAAAGAAAGTGCTTTATGATGAGTTTGGAGAATTATTATTTACGCATTTTGGAATTTCCGGTCCTCTGGTACTGACAGCCAGCTCCAGAATCGGGAAAAGGCTGGCGAAAAAAGAATTGCAGGGTTTGATTGATCTAAAAGCGGCAGTATCGGAAGAACAGTTGGATGCCCGATTGCTGCGGGAATTTGAAGGCGCAAAAAATAAACAGTTCAAAAATGTGATCGGAGGATTCTTCCCTTCCAAAATGGAAAGTGTGATGATGGAATTGTCCGGAATCCAGCCGGATAAGAAAGTGAATGAAATTACCCGGGAAGAACGGAGACACTTTATTTCTGTGATGAAAGCATTTCCGCTTACGATAACCGGACTGCGCAGTTTTCAGGAAGCGATCATTACCCAGGGTGGTGTGAAGACGGGAGAAATCAATCCTGCTTCTATGGAATCCAAGAAGATCCGGAATCTTTATTTTATCGGAGAAGTTCTGGATCTGGATGCAGTGACCGGCGGTTTTAATCTGCAGATCGCCTGGTGTACGGCACACGGGGCAGCAATGTCGATTTATCATGAATTACAAGGAGAAGAAGAAAATGGCATTTAGTATCGCAATCGATGGACCTGCAGGAGCAGGAAAGAGTACAATCGCAAAGGCACTTGCAAAACGGCTTGGATTTATTTACGTAGATACAGGAGCTATGTACCGGACAATGGCGCTGGAGCTTCTGCGAAAGGGCATTTCCCCGGAAGATGTACCGGCAATGGAGCAGGCTTGTCAGGATGTGGAGATTTCCATTACCTATGAGGAAGGAAGTCAGCAGGTGTATTTGAATGGGGAAAATGTCAGCAGCCTCATACGCAGGGAAGAAGTAGGAAATATGGCTTCTGTCAGTGCGGCAAATGGTAAGATTCGGGAAAAACTGGTAGATCTGCAAAGACAGATGGCAGCACGGGAAAATGTAGTTATGGACGGCAGAGATATCGGAACCTGTGTCCTTCCACAGGCAGATGTGAAAATTTATCTTACAGCCAGCGTGCATACAAGAGCCATGCGCAGATATAAAGAGTATCTGGAAAAAGGACAAAAAGTCGATCTTCAGAAGATTGAAAAGGATATTGAAAAAAGAGATTATCAGGATATGCACCGGGACATTTCCCCTTTAAAACAGGCAGAAGATGCGGTACTTCTGGATTCTTCAGATATGGGAATCGAGGAAGTGATCGATGCCATGATTGCTCTTTATGAAAAGAAAAAACAGTAAAGAAGGGAAGAAGCAAGTGGAAGTAATCACAGCAAAAAGTGCAGGGTTCTGCTTTGGCGTTAAGCGGGCAGTGGAGAAAGTCTATGAAGTGGCTGACCGGAAAAACGATCCGGTTTATACTTATGGCCCCATTATTCATAACGAAGAAGTGGTAAAAGATCTGGAAAAAAAAGGGGTGTCTGTACTGGAAACGGAGGAAGAACTGAAGAATCTGACAGAGGGAACGGTGATCATTCGCTCCCATGGGGTGCCCAGAAGAATTTACAATCAGATCCGGGAACAGGGACTGGACTATGTGGATGTGACCTGTCCCTTTGTGCTGAAAATTCACAGAATCGTGGAACGGGAGAGTAAAGCCGGCCGCCACATTGTGATTATCGGAAACCGGACCCATCCGGAAGTGGAAGGAATCCGCGGATGGTGCGAAGGTCCTTCTACTGTGATACGCACAAAGGAAGAAGCAGAAGAATTTCTTAAAAATCCACCGGAAAAAGTGTGTATTGTATCGCAGACGACATTTAATTACAAGAATTTTCAAGAATTAGTTGAAATTTTAGCCAAAAAGAGGTATGATAGACTTGTTTTAAATACGATTTGCAATGCAACGAATGAGCGACAGGCAGAAGCTGCAGAAATTGCAAAGACAGTAGACGCCATGATTGTCATTGGAGGCAGGCATAGCTCCAATACACAGAAGTTATTTGAGATATGCAGTGGCGAATGTAAAAACACATACTATATACAGACACTTGCTGACTTGGATTCTGATCGTTTTCAATCCATTCAATGTGTAGGTATTACAGCAGGGGCGTCAACCCCAAATAAAATAATTGAGGAGGTTTCAAAACATGTCAGAATTAAGTTTTGAACAGATGTTAGACGAATCATTTAAAACAATCAGAAACGGAGAGGTAGTTGAAGGAACAGTCATCGGTGTCAAAGAAGACGAAATTATCCTGAATATCGGATACAAAGCAGATGGCATCATCTCAAGAAATGAATATTCAAACGATTCCAATCTTGATTTAACTACAGTTGTTTCCGTTGGTGACACAATGGAAGCAAAAGTTCTGAAAGTGAACGACGGCGAAGGTCAGGTACTCTTAACTTATAAGAGACTTGCAGCTGAGAAAGGAAACAAGAGACTGGAAGAAGCTTTTGAAAATAAAGAAGTACTTACAGCAAAAGTTACACAGGTTCTGGATGGCGGTTTAAGCGTTCTTGTAGAAGATGCAAGAGTATTTATTCCTGCAAGTCTGGTATCTGATTCTTATGAAAAAGACCTGACAAAATATCAGGATCAGGAAATCGAATTTGTGATTACCGAATTTAACCCGAGAAGACGCCGCATTATCGGTGACCGTAAACAGCTTCTGGCAGCGAAAAAAGCAGAAATGCAGAAAGAACTGTTTGCAAAAATTCAGGCCGGTGATGTTGTGGAAGGAACCATTAAAAATGTTACAGATTTCGGTGCTTTCGTTGATCTGGGCGGTGCTGACGGACTGCTGCATATTTCTGAAATGTCTTGGGGCAGAGTAGAAAATCCGAAAAAAGTATTTAAAGCAGGCGAAAAGATCAAAGTCCTGATCAAAGACATCAATGGTGACAAGATCGCACTGAGCCTGAAATTTGAAGACCAGAACCCATGGCTGCATGCAGCTGAAAAATATGCTGCAGGGAATGTAGTAGAAGGTAAAATTGCACGTATGACTGATTTTGGCGCATTCATTGAACTGGAACCGGGTGTAGATGCATTACTGCATGTTTCTCAGATTTCCAGAGCACACGTAGAGAAACCGTCAGACGTATTAGCTGTAGGACAGGTTGTAACAGCAAAAGTTGTTGACTTCAATGGCGAAGACAAGAAAATCAGCCTGAGCATGAAAGTATTAGAACCAGCAACTGAGGAAACAGCAGAAGCAGAGACTACAGAAGCGTAATCGATGTACAGAAATGAAACAAAAAAAGACCGGCAAGGATTCTCTGCCGGTCTTTTTCCGTTTCAGGAAGAAAGAAAGGATTTTAAGAATTCTTCCTGTATGGATGTGGAATGGCGAAAGTCTTCTGACCACTGAATATAAATCTCTTTTTTTTCATAGGATTCTTTAAACAGAGGGAGAGAAGGGGAACCGGCTGCTTTCAGAAAGAAACCGGAAATCCGTTTATAGCAGTTGGAAGCCTTTGCATTTTCCCGGTATTCCCTGTCTACATAGATGCCCACAGATTTATGTACGGCTTCATCTTCCATAGGAAGATAATAGTAGTTTTTATAATCCGGATAAAAATATTTTAATGTGCCTTCCAAAAGGGGCATTTTTATTTTACAGATATTTTCCTGAATGGTAATATAGGCGCCATTTTTGGAAAAGGAAAGAGGAACAGGAAGTGCAGCAGGAAGCAGAAGGCGAAACAGAATTTCCTGTAAAATCTGATTATCCAGGGTTTTGCTCTGTAAGGATTCTGTGTGTTCCAGAGTGAATTGTCCGCGCAGACAGGCCAGAATCACTCCGAGAGCGGTCAGTGCAAGCATACCTTCTACATCATCATGGTTATGGAGAAGCAGCAGTTCTTTTTCGCTGGAATTCCCGGAATTGGCATAGGAATGATAAACTTTTATCAGTTCTTTGCCGTTTAACCGGTCTTTTCTTTTATATCCAACAAGAGATTCCAGAGATTTCTGGCGAAAATCCGGAAGGGGAAAGAGGGTGGACAGAGGACGGAGTTCTCTGTAAAGATCCAGAGAACCCTTGTTTTCCAGAGGGCAATCCATCGCGTATTCCCGATATTTGTGACGGAGATAAGGCAAGTCAAAAGTGGAGCCGTTAAAGTGTATGAAACCGGTTTTTTCTCTGCAAAGATCGGTGAAAGCAAGCAAAAGAGCCTGTTCTTCTTCGGGTGTTTCTTTCTCTGCCAGAAACTGATACAGTTTGATCGCACCTTCCTTTGGAACGGCTGCACCGATCATGGAAAGAAAACTGTTTTTGTGATTGAGACCTGTAGTTTCAATATCAAAAAAAAGAAACGATTCCTTTTTTGCGGAGGAAGAAAAAAACAGGGGAATATAATTTGTGCACAAGTAGTTGGTATCTGAAATGATTGTCAGCATATTAACGAAATCCTTTCCGATTGTATTGAAAATAATACGTAAAATTACTAAAAATTTCTAGTTAAAAGCGCGAAAAAATGTTATATTATTATATAAGAGAAAAAGTAAGGAGGAAATATGGAATTTAAAATTGCAGGAGTCTCTTTGTATTATATCATAAACTGGTTTTTTATCTACAGTTTTCTGGGATGGATATGGGAATCTTGTTATGTGTCTATAAAATCAAAAAAACCGGTAAACAGAGGATTTATCAATGGTCCTTTGTGTACCATTTACGGTTTCGGAGCAGTCAGTGTTTATCTGATCTTAAAAGATTTTGACCGGAATCTTCTGATCCTTTATGCTGGCGGCGTAATCGTTGCTACGGCTCTGGAATTTGTGACTGGATGGCTTATGGAAACGATCTTCCATACACGCTGGTGGGACTATAGCAACAATAAATTCAATGTGCATGGTTACATATGTCTTGGTTGTTCTCTTGCATGGGGTGTTTTTACCGTTCTGCTGTTTCAGGTGCTTCAGCCCTTTGTGGAATGGATCACCGGACTTTATCCGGTGTCTGCAGGTAAGATTGGAATCACCATAGTCAGCATTCTTTATCTACTGGATTTTGGTACATCTGCCGCAGCTGCTTTCAATCTGAGTAAGACCTTTGCAAAGGTGGAGGATATGATGGAAGAGCTGACTGTTTATATCCACAGTACAAAGCTTTATGAGACAAGAGAAGAAATCCGAGACAAACTGGAAGAACTTCGAGTTGGAAACCTTTCCGAACTTTCCGAACGGCTGAGCGAGAAAAAAGCAGAATTTGCATCCAGGCTGGAAGAAAGACGGTATGTGGAAAACTACAAAGAAAAACGTACAGAACTGGAAAGACGTATGGATGAATTCAAAGACCGCTATGTAGGAATCAGGAAGAAAATCAATCCTGTGAAAAAACGTATGATTCATGCCTACCCTGGTCTGAAAAAAGAATTCAGAAACCATATGGAAAGAAAGTCCGGTAAAAAATAGGAACAAATTTGAGAAAAGGAGGAAGAAAAATGGCGTTTTTAACCTTTAAGGGTGGTGTGCATCCTTATGACGGAAAAGAACTGTCGAAAGAAAAGCCCATAGTGGATTTTATTCCGGGGAAAGAACTGGTGTATCCTTTATCCCAGCATATTGGCGCCCCGGCAAGACCTGTGGTGCAGAAAGGAGATCATGTGCTGGCGGGGCAGATGATCGCAGAGGCAGGAGGATTTGTATCCGCACCGATCCATGCTTCTGTATCCGGCACTGTGACGGGCATTAAGAGAGTCCTGAACAATGTGGGAAATAAAGTGGATGCGATTATCATCGAAAACGATGGACAGTATGAAAGCATTCCGGAAGAAAAAACAGAATCTCTGGACAGTCTTTCCAAAGAGGAGATTCTGAACCGGATCCGGCAGGGTGGTGTCGTAGGTATGGGGGGTGCAGGCTTCCCGACGCATGTAAAACTCTCCCCAAAAGAACCGGAGAAAATCGATTATATTCTTGTCAATGGAGCAGAATGTGAACCATATCTTACTTCTGACTACAGACGGTTGCTGGAACAGCCGGAATATGTCATCGGAGGACTGAAATGCATTCTGAAACTGTTTGATCATGCAAAAGGCTGTATCTGTATTGAGGACAATAAACCGGACTGTATCTCTCTTATGCAGGAACTGGTGAGAAATGAGTCCAGAATTGAAGTAATGCCTTTGAAGACCAAATATCCACAGGGTGCAGAGCGCTGTCTGATTTATGCAGTGACAGGAAGAGAAATCAATTCTTCCATGCTTCCGGCAGATGCCGGCTGTGTGGTAGATAATGTGGATACGGTCTGTGCCGTATACCGGGCAGTTATGGAAGGACATCCGGTTACAGACCGTATTGTAACGGTTACCGGAGACGGAATTACACAGCCGGGGAACTTCCGGGTGAAGACAGGTACCAGCTTTGCGGAATTGATCGAGGCAGCAGGCGGACTGAAAGAACCGGTAGAAAAAATCATCTCCGGCGGACCGATGATGGGATTTGCGATGTATGATTATCATGTACCGGTTGTGAAGACTTCTTCCGCGATTCTCTGTATGAAAAAAGACCCTGTAACAGAAGCAGAAGAAACAGCCTGCATTAACTGTGGACGCTGTGTCAGCGGATGTCCGGCCCATCTGGTTCCGTCCAGACTGGCAACCTATTCTGAAGAAGGGCAGGAAGAACGGTTTGTAAAAAATAACGGTATGGAATGTGTGGAATGTGGATGCTGCAGCTTTATCTGCCCTGCAAAACGTCATCTGACCCAGTCCATCCGGTCTATGAGAAAAATTGTTCTGGCAAATCGTAAAAAGCCCAAATAGGAGGAGAAAAACATGAGTGATTTACTACATATATCATCTTCCCCGCATGTAAGGTCGAAGGTGAGTACCAGCAGCATTATGCAGACAGTTCTGTTGGCATTGCTGCCGGCAACATTATTTGGAATTTACAATTTCGGACCCCACGCATTGCTGCTGGTTATTCTGTCAGTGGCATCCTGTGTGGCTACGGAAGCAATTTATGAAAAGATTGTCAAAAGCAAACTGACGATCAAGGACTGCAGTGCTGCCGTGACCGGCCTGCTGCTCGCATTGAACCTGCCGCCGACAGCTCCCTGGTGGATTCCGGTGATTGGCGGTATCTTTGCAATTCTTGTAGTGAAACAGCTGTTCGGAGGACTGGGACAGAATTTTATGAACCCGGCTCTTGGTGCAAGATGTTTTCTTCTGATTTCCTTTACCGGAAGAATGACGAATTTTGCAGTACCGGAAAATGCATGGGGAAATGTAGTGGATACCGTATCCGGTGCGACTCCTCTGGCTGCATTAAAAGCAGGAGAAAGTGTAGACCTGATGAGCATGCTGATCGGAAATACAAAAGGTACCATCGGTGAGACATCTGCACTGGCGATCCTTGTAGGTGCAGCGATCCTTCTGGCAACCCAAGTGATTGACTGCAGAATTCCTCTGACTTATATCGGCAGCTTTGCGGTATTCGTACTGTTGTTTGGCGGACATGGATTTGATCTTTCCTATCTGGCAGCACATCTTCTGGGAGGCGGTCTGATGCTTGGTGCCTGGTTCATGGCAACGGATTATGTAACGACTCCGATCACAAAGAAGGGACAGCTGGTATACGGTGTTTGCCTTGGTGTGTTTACCGGATTGTTCCGTATCTTCGGTGGTTCCGCAGAGGGTGTTTCCTATGCGATCATATTCTGCAACCTTCTTGTTCCGCTTATTGAACGTGTAACAATGCCGGTTGCATTTGGCAAAGGAGGTAAGAAATCATGAAGAAAAACACAATTGTTCAGGATACCCTGATTCTTACCATTATCACTTTGATTGCCGGTTTTCTTCTTGGTGTTGTCTATCAGGTGACGAAAGACCCGATTGCAAAGCAAGAAGAAGAGGCAAAAACAAAAGCTTATCAGGCAGTTTTCTCAGAGGCGGATTCCTTTGAGACAGTGGTGGAAGCAGAAGACGAAGATCTGGCCGCTTATCTGGCAGAAAACGGATTTACCCAGACCATCAACGAAGTGATGACTGCAAAAGATGCCCAGGGAGAGGTTCTTGGATATGCCATTAATATTACCACTCCGGAAGGATATGGCGGGGATATTACTTTTTCACTGGGTGTAAAGAGTGATGGAACTTTAAATGGGATTGAAATCTTAAGCATTGGCGAAACTGCAGGTCTTGGTATGAATGCAACCAAAGATGTGTTTAAAAATCAGTTTAAAGACAAAAATGTGGAAAGTCTGGAAGTCACCAAGTCCGGTGCGGCGCAGGACAATCAAATCGATGCCCTCAGTGGAGCAACCATTACCTCCAAGGCTGTGACCGGTGGTGTAAATGCAGGCTTATGTGCATTTCGCTATGTAAAGGAGGGAGAATAGGATGAAAGCTAACACACCTGTGGAACGTTTGTATAACGGAATTATCAAGGAAAATCCTACTTTTGTCCTTGTGCTTGGTATGTGTCCGACACTGGCAGTTACCACTGCGGCAATCAATGGTATTGGTATGGGACTTACAACAACGGTCGTACTTATGATGTCCAATCTCTTTATTTCGCTTTTGCGTAATGTGATTCCGGATAAAGTACGTATGCCTGCTTATATTGTAATTGTTGCATCCTTTGTTACTATGGTGCAGCTGCTCCTGCAGGGATTTATTCCGGTTCTTTACGATGCATTGGGTATTTATATCCCGCTGATCGTAGTAAACTGTATTATTCTGGGAAGAGCGGAGGCGTATGCTTCCAAAAACGGTCCGGTTTCTTCCATCTTTGACGGAATCGGTATGGGACTTGGTTTTACCCTTTCCATCACCATTCTTGCTTCCTTCCGTGAACTGATCGGAGCTGGTACCCTCTTTGGGATCCAGGTAATGCCGGAAGCTTATGAACCGGCTACCATTTTTATCCTGGCTCCTGGTGCTTTCTTTGTACTGGCATTTTTGGCTGCGATTCGTGCAAAGATGCAGGAAAAGAAGCCGGAAAAAGAACGGCATCCGGTACACTGCATGGAAGGGGCCTGTGCATCCTGCAGCAACAAGTCCTGCAGTGGAAAATTTTATGATAATACAGAAGTGAAGAAATAAAGGAGGAGGGGTACAATGAAAGAATTATTGATTATTGGAATCAGTGCTGCAGTTGTAAATAACGTAGTATTGAGTCAGTTCCTTGGACTGTGCCCGTTCTTTGGCGTATCCAAGAAAATTGAAACAGCAGCAGGTATGGGCGGTGCAGTTATTTTCGTTATCACGCTGTCCTCTTTTGTGACCAGTCTGATCTACAAGTATCTGCTTGCAAATCCGCGTATTAATATGCAGTTCCTGCAGACGATCGTATTTATCCTTGTAATAGCAGCACTCGTGCAGTTTGTGGAAATGTTCCTGAAAAAATCGATGCCTGCACTGTATCAGAGTCTGGGTGTCTATCTTCCACTGATTACGACCAACTGTGCCGTTCTTGGCGTTGCAGTGATCAACGTGCAGAAAGAGTACACGATCATTCAGAGTACAGTGAATGGATTTGCCACAGCAGTGGGATTTACGATTGCGATTGTTCTCATGGCAGGTCTGCGTGAAAAAATGGAATATAACAAAATACCGAAATATTTCCAGGGATTTCCTATGGTATTACTGACAGCCGGACTGATGGCCATTGCATTCTTTGGCTTCTCCGGTATTATCTAAGGAGGCACAGATTATGATTACAGGAATTGTAATTGCAGCAGTTTTAGTAGGTGGTGTGGGCCTCTTTATCGGAGTGTTCCTCGGACTTGCAGGAAAGAAATTTGCTGTGGAAGTAGATGAAAAAGAAGTGGCAGTCAGAGAACAGCTTCCGGGAAATAACTGCGGTGGATGCGGTTATCCGGGCTGTGATGGTCTGGCAGCGGCAATTGCAAAGGGAGAAGCACCCATCAATGCCTGTCCGGTAGGCGGTGCACCGGTTGCAGCGAAAATTGCAGAAGTCATGGGAGAAGAAGTTGGCGAGGCGGTGCGTACCACTGCTTTTGTCAAGTGCAAAGGAGATTGTGAACAGACCTTTTCTCTTTATGATTATGCAGGAGAGAGAGACTGTAAAATGGTCAATCTGATGCAGAGCGGCGGAGCCAAATCCTGCAGCTATGGATGTCTTGGCTTTGGAAACTGCGTAAAAGTCTGTCCGTTTGATGCGATCCATATTGTGAACGGAATTGCGAAGGTTGACAGTGAAAAATGTAAATCCTGTGGAAAATGTGTTGCAGAATGTCCGAAACGTCTGATCGAGATTATTCCTTACGGACAGCCACAGGTACAGTGCAGTTCCAAAGACAAAGGAAAAGAGGTCATGGCTGCATGTAAAGCAGGCTGTATCGGCTGTAAGAAATGTGAAAAAAACTGTCCTTCCGGAGCAATCACCGTTACAGACAATGTAGCACATGTGGACAAAGAAAAATGTACCGGATGTGGAAAGTGCAAAGAAGTATGTACAAGAAAGTGTATCTTTTAAAACGGTATCTTTCCATTGCAATCCTGTTTCTTCTGGTGATCAGCCTTTTATCCGGCTGTAATCAGGAGAAAAAAGAAATGGTGTCAAAGAATGGTTTCTTCTTTGATACCATGATTTCTATAAAGATTCTGGAAGAGGAAGACAGGGGCACAAAGCTGCTGGAAGCATGCTGGTCCATGTGTGAGAAGTATGAAAAAATCTTCAGCCGGACCAGAGAGGACAGTGAGCTGTATCAGCTGAACCACCGGGATACACAGGAAGTACAGGTGTCGGAAGACCTGTTTCAGCTGTTCTCTTACGGGAAAGCCTGTTATGACAGGACAGACGGAAAATTTGATCTTTCCGTAGCCCCTCTTTCGGATCTGTGGGATTTCAAAGGAGACAGCAAACAGATTCCGTTGGAACAGGATCTGCAAAGTGCGCTTGAAAACGTGGATTTTTCGAGGGTACATCTGGAGGAGCCGAATCAGGTTCTGTTTGAAAATCCGGATACGATGCTGGATGTCGGGGCATTGGCAAAAGGTTATATTGCGGATCGACTGAAAGAATATCTGGTTTCCGAAGGAATCGAAACAGGTTGGATCAATCTGGGCGGCAATGTATTGACCATAGGAGAAAAGGAAGAAGGTACTCCATGGAAAATCGGGATTCGCAAACCCTTTGGAGAAGAAGCGGAAATCTGCGCCTACGTGGAAGTAAAAGACAGTTCTGTGGTATCCTCGGGAATTTATGAAAGATACTTTGAAAAAGACGGGGTTTTGTATCATCATGTGCTGGATCCGGATACCGGCTGCCCGGCTGCAACCGATCTTGCTCAGGTGACAATCTTGTCGAAAGAATCTCTGGATGGAGACGGATGGAGCACCTCCTGTTTGCTTATGGGGTATGAAAAAGCCAAAACAATGGTTGAGGCCATAGAAGATATGGAAGCAATCTTTGTCATGAAGGATGGAGAAATCCGGTATACAGAAGGATGCAGGATTTCTCTGGCAGAATAGAAAGCAGAAAGCATGCAGTTTCATGCTTTCTGCTTTTTCGTATTCTATAACACGAACATATATTTGCATTTTGTAGAGGCTTATGTTAGAATAAAAAAATGAAACCAAACAGAAAAGATATAAGTTTAATATGCGGTGTACTTCTGGCAGCAGCGCTGTGCTGGCTGATTTCTTTTGGAAAGGGTCTGGGATCTTACGGGGAAGGCGTTTTGCAGATTACTGTTGACGGAGAAGTATTTGGAACGTATTCCCTTTCAAAGGACAGAATCATTGCTATTGAAGGAACCAATATCTGTCAGATTAAAGACCAGAAAGTGAAGATGACGAAAGCCGATTGTCCGGATCAGTTGTGTATCCATCAGTGGACGATCACAAGAGAAGGAGGAGTTATTGTCTGTCTTCCAAATCAGGTGGTTCTGGAAATTATCAGCGCCGATGCACCCGATACCATTGCGTATTAAGAAAGGAAACGAAAACGTATGAGAAAAACGGCTTACCTTGGTCTTTTTTCCGCAGCAGCGATTTTATTTGGATATGTGGAATCTTTGTTTCCTGTATTTTTGGGAATTCCCGGAATCAAGCTGGGACTGGCGAATCTGGTCACAGTTTTTCTTTTGTATCAGTTTAGCTGGAAAGAAGCGGCACTGGTATCGCTGGTCCGGATTTTTGTGACAGGATTTCTTTTCGGAAATCTGTTTTCTATTTTGTTCAGTCTTGCAGGCGCAGCATTCAGTCTTGCAGTTATGGTGTTTTTGAAGAAAAAAGGAGACTTTTCCCCGGGTGGCGTCAGTGTGGCCGGCGGAGTTGCCCATAATGTGGGGCAAATTCTGGTGGCTGTTTTTGCAGTGGAAAATATCAATTTATTTTATTATCTTCCGTTCCTTCTGATCGCCGGACTGGCGGCAGGATTTCTGATGGGAATACTGGCAGGAGAAGTATTAAAACGTATAAACAGAAAGGATTTTCTATGATCGCATACATAAAAGGCCATGTGGCAGCAACAGGAGAAGAAAAGTTGGTATTAGAAGCAGGGAATATGGGGTATAATATTCTTATGCCTGTTTCTTCTCTGGAAAGCCTGCATAAGGGACAGGAAGTGAAAATTTATACCCATCTGAATGTAAGAGAAGACGCCATGCAGCTTTTCGGCTTTCTCACAGAAGATGATCTGGAAACGTTCCGGCTTCTTCTTGGAGTCAACGGAATCGGACCGAAGGCTGCTCTTGGAATTTTGTCCGGTCTGAGTGCAGACGAGCTGCGTTTTGCAATTCTTGCAGATGATGTGAAAACACTGTCGAAAGCGCCGGGAATCGGCAAGAAGACTGCACAGAAGCTGATTCTGGAATTGAAGGATAAGATTTCTCTGGAGGATGCTTTTGAAAGAAAGCGTGAGCAGGTAAGCCAGGAGATCCTGCCGGCAGAACATGACCAGATGGATGCCGGAAAAGAAGCGGCAGAGGCATTGACTGCACTTGGATATTCCGGCAGTGAAGCATTGCGGGCAGTGAAACAGATTGCGGTGACACCAGATATGAGTGTGGAGACAATCTTAAAACTGGCATTGAAAAATATGAGTATTTAGTGAGAGAAGAATATGGAGAAAAGAATCATTACTACAGATGTAACAGAAGAAGATTTGCGGTCCGAAAGCAGTCTGCGTCCGCAGTTTCTGGATGATTATATCGGACAGGAAAAGGCGAAAAACAATCTGAAAGTATATATCGAAGCGGCCAGGAAGAGAAAGGATGCACTGGATCATGTGCTTTTCTACGGCCCCCCGGGACTTGGAAAGACCACTCTGGCCGGGATTATTGCGAATGAGATGGGGGTACGTATGAAAGTGACCAGCGGACCTGCCATCGAAAAGCCGGGAGAGATGGCTGCGATTCTGAATAATCTTCAGGAACATGATGTGTTGTTTGTAGATGAAATTCACAGACTGAACCGGCAGGTAGAGGAAGTTCTCTATCCTGCCATGGAGGATTATGCCATTGATATTATGATCGGGAAAGGGACAGCAGCCCGTTCGATCCGTCTGGATCTTCCAAAATTTACACTGGTAGGGGCCACAACAAGAGCGGGGCTTCTGACCGCACCGCTTCGTGACCGTTTCGGTGTGGTTCATCATCTGGAATTTTATACAGAAGAAGAGTTGAAGAAGATTATCATGCATTCCGCAGCTGTGCTTGGAGTGGAAATTGATCAGGCCGGTGCAATGGAAATGGCAAAGCGTTCCAGAGGGACGCCGCGACTTGCAAATCGACTTTTAAAACGGGTTCGGGATTTTGCACAGGTGCGTTATGATGGAAAAATTACCCGAGAAGTGGCAGAGTTTGCCATGGATCTGCTGGAAGTGGATAAATATGGACTGGATCAGACGGACCGGATGATTTTGAATACCATTATACAGCGGTTTGCGGGCGGACCGGTCGGACTGGATACCTTGGCAGCAGCTATTGGAGAGGACTCCGGAACCATAGAAGATGTATATGAACCGTATCTGATCAAAAATGGATTTCTCCTGAGAACTCCAAGGGGAAGAGTAGCCAGTGAACTGGCATACAAACATCTGGGTCTGGATGCGGAATCCGTGCTGTAAAAAAATAATGGTTGTTTTTCTGCGTATTTCGATTATAATAGACAATGAGAGAAACATCAAAAGAAAAAGCGGGAGGGCCAGGTATGGCAGTAAAAAATACAGCACAGGTGTTGATCGGAGGAAAGGTCATCACACTTGGTGGATATGAAAGTGAAGAATATCTGCAGAAGGTTGCCTATTACATAAATAATAAAATGACTGAACTGGGAGAATTGCCGGGGTATAACCGGCAGTCTGTAGAGACAAAGCACACACTTCTGAGTCTGAATGTGGCGGATGACTATTTTAAAGCAAAGCGTCAGGCGGAAATTTTTGAGGAAGATCTGGAAGCCAAAGACAGAGAGATGTATGATTTGAAACATGATCTGATCAGCAGTCAGGTACAGCTGGAAAATTTCAGAAAAGATGCAGCATTGAAAAATGAACAGTTGGAACGATTACAAAAGAAGATTGAAGAACTGGAACAGGAACTGAATGAGCTTTTGAAATAAGCAGCAGCAGGAAGAGTCCGGTGAAAAGAGGGGGCGCGCTTTGTAGTGAGACACGCCCTTTTTCTGTCATCGGAAACAGAAAGGATGAGAGGCTATGAAAACAGAATTACTGGCTCCGGCAGGATCTGTGGAAGGAATGCATGCTGCAGTTGCTGCAGGAGCAGATGCGGTTTATATGGGAGGCACCTTATTTGGTGCAAGAGCTTATGCAAAAAATCCGGCAGAGGAAGAATTGAAGGAAGCCATTGATTATGTACATCTTCATGAAAAAAAATTGTATCTGACTGTGAATACATTGTTGAAGAACCGGGAACTTCAGCAGCAGCTTTATGAGTATCTGGCACCTTTTTATGAACGGGGACTGGATGCAGTGATCGTGCAGGATCTGGGCGTTTTGGAATTTATACGGACAGAATTTCCGGATCTTCCCATTCACGCAAGCACACAGATGGCGGTAACCGGTGCTCAGGGCGCCGGATTGCTGAAAGAGGCCGGTGCATCCAGAATCGTAACCGCACGGGAATTGTCTTTGGGAGAGATACGTCACATTTATGATACGACAGGGGTGGAAATCGAAAGCTTTATTCATGGAGCTTTGTGTTACAGCTATTCCGGTATGTGTCTGTTTTCCAGTATGCTGGGAGGCAGAAGCGGGAATCGTGGGCGCTGTGCCCAGCCTTGTCGTCTGCCGTATCAGGTTTTGCAGGAAGGAAAAAAAATCAGCAGCAGAAAAGAAGAATATCCACTCAGTCTGAAAGACATGTGCACGATTGAACTTTTGCCGGAGATTCTGGAAGCAGGAGTATATTCTTTGAAAATCGAAGGACGGATGAAAAAACCGGAATATGCCGCGGGAGTTACGAGAATTTACCGGAAATACCTGGACCGCTATGAAAGAAATCCCCAAAATTATTCTGTGGAAAAAGAAGACAAGGAAGAATTACTGGAACTGTATCAGCGGGACGGTTTCAGTACCGGATATTACAAGCAGCATAATGGCCGTGAGATGGTTGCAATCCAGAACCGGAAGCAGCAGGAAAACAGAGAAAAAGGTGTCCGGATCCGAAATGAAGCTTTGTTTGATACCCTGAAAAAAGAATATACCGATAAAAAACTGCAGGAAAAAATATACGGAAGCCTGAGTTTATATGCAGGAAGTCCGGCAATTCTGGATCTGGAGTATGGTACGCATCATGTACAGGTACAGGGAGCGGTAGTAGAACCGGCCATGAAACAGCCTTTATCAGAAGAACGGATTCGAAAACAGATGGAAAAGACCGGGAATACACCGTTTGTTTTTGAGCAACTGGATATTCAAACAGACGAACAGGGATTTTTGTCCATGCAGAGTCTGAACGAACTGCGAAGAGATGGACTTGCTGCTCTTGGGCAGACTTGTCTGGAATCTTATTTTCGAGAACTTCCCAAGAGACAGACAATCAGATCGGCCGAGGAGGAAGAAGAAAGTCAGGAAGCGATGCACTTATATGTAGCAGCAGAAACCTGGGATCAGATCAAAGAAGCAGCAGTGAGAAAGGGCGTAGATGGCATCTGTTTTGATCTGTCTTTGGTATGGGGGGATTCCATTCCGGAGAAAATACGATATATGTCAGAATTTATTCATGGAAGTGGAAAAGAATGCTATCTGACTATGCCTTATGTGCTGCGAAACAAGATCCTGGAGCAGGCAGAAGAGGCGATCTTTTGTACAGCGGACTGTTTGGATGGGTTTCTTGTGCGAAATCTGGAGAGTCTTGGATTATTCAAAAAGAAACATCTGCTGCATAAAGTGGTCTGCGATTTCAGTGTTTATTCGATGAATGATACAGCCAAAGGATTTCTGGATCATCTGGGAGTGAAACGAACAACCATTCCACTGGAGCTCAATGAAGGAGAAATCCGAAGAAGAGATCCAAAGGGAAGTGAACTTCTGGTTTATGGATACTATCCTATGATGATTTCTGCACAATGCCTTAAGAAAACTTATAACAAATGTCAGAAAGAATCTGGTAGGATACAATTGAGAGACCGGTATGGCAATGAATTTCCGACAAAAACGGTGTGCCCCTTTTGCTATAATGTGATTTATAACAGCATTCCTGCCGGATTGCTTTCTGAGCGGGACAAAATTCATAAGATGAATATCCGTCATCTTCGCATGAATTTTACGATAGAAGACAGGACGGAAACGGGACAGATCCTGGATCTGTTTTTAGATGTGTACAAGAAAAAGAAAAAAATACCCGATGAAATGCCTGCCTTTACCAAAGGACATTTCAAACGGGGCGTAGAGTAGGTGAGAGATTGATTAATTTAATTGTTACCCTTTCCAGATATTTTCTTCTGATACTGGCAACTTTATATACACTGGAAAGTTTTACTGTATTTGGGTATAAGAGAGAGGAAGATAAGCAGTATATTCTCCGAAAACAGCTGATGCTGATTTTCTTTATGGATTTTATGGCTTTTCTTGTGATTTTTTTGAAGAAAGAAGAAATCAACATAATTTATTTCTTTGGCGCCCAGCTGATTTATTTTATTGTAGTGCAGATTTTATATCGGATTTTCTATAAAAAAGCATCGTTGCTTCTTCTGAATCATATGTGTATGCTGTTGTCCATTGGTTTTATTATGTTGTCCAGACTGGATCTGGAATCTGCCATCCGACAGTTTCAGATTGTAGTGGTAGCTACGGTGATTGCCATGGTTATTCCGGTCATGATACGGAAAATGCGTTTCCTGAATAAACTGACCTGGTTTTATGCAGGAACAGGACTGTTACTTTTGCTGGTGGTTCTGGTTCTGGGTAAAAATGTAAACGGTGCAAAAATCAATATTTCTCTGGGTGGATTTGCTTTTCAGCCTTCGGAATTTGTAAAGATTATTTTTGTATTTTTTGTTGCCTGCAGGCTTTATAAGAAAAAAGCAGAGTTCAAGGATCATGCGACCACGACAGCTATTGCAGCTTTTTATGTCCTGATCCTGGTACTTTCCAGAGACCTTGGAAGTGCGGTTGTATTTTTTATTACTTATGTGGTCATGCTTTATGTTGCAACCAAGAAACCGCTGTATCTGCTGGCCGGACTTGGTTCCGGAACCATGGCAGCAGTCATTGCTTATTTCCTGTTCAGCCATGTGCGGCAAAGGGTAGTTGCATGGAAGGATCCGTTTTCAGTTTATGAAAGTTCCGGATATCAGATTGTGCAGGGACTGTTTGCAATCGGTACGGGTGGTCTGTTTGGCATGGGACTTTGCCAGGGATCCCCGGGTATGATTCCTTTTGTAAAGCAGGACTATATGTTTGCAGCCATCTGTGAGGAACTGGGCGGTTTGTTTGCCATGTGTCTGATTCTGATCTGTATGAGCATGTTCCTTCTGGTTGTGAACATATCACTTCAGATCAAGAAACCGTTTTATAAACTGATAGCGCTTGGACTTGGTACAGAATATGCTTTCCAGGTATTTCTTACCATAGGTGGTGTAACCAAGTTTATTCCTATGACAGGTATTACACTTCCCCTGGTCAGCTATGGAGGAAGTTCTGTTCTGAGTACCATTATGATGCTTGCTATCATTCAGGGACTGTATATTTTAAGAGAAGACGAGGATGAAGAACTTGAAAAGCAGAAACGAAGAGAAGCGCAGGCAGCAAGATGAAAAAAGACGCCTGCAGGAAGAAAAAGCGCGCACAAAAAAAGAAAAAAAAGCAAAAAGAGCAAGAAACAGAGAATATGCTATCGTTAGTTATTTCTTTGTAGGTATTTTTCTTTCTCTGATTGTGTATATGATTTATTTTGAGGTGGAAAAGAAGGACAGCGTGATCAGCAGTCCTTATAATACCCGCCAAAACCAGTTTGAAGACCGGGTAGTAAGAGGAAGTATCCTGGCTTCCACAGGAGAGATCCTTGCCTATACACAGGTCAATGGGGATGGAAGTGAGACCAGGATCTATCCTTATGAAAATATGTTTGCGCATATTGTAGGGTACGACGCAAACGGAAAAAACGGACTGGAATCGCTTGCAAATTTTCAGCTGATGACTTCCCATGACGGATACTTCAATCAGGTGAAAAATGAAATGAAAGAAGAGAAAAATCTGGGGGACAGCGTGGTGACGACGCTGGATGTGTCCCTTCAGAAACGGGCTTATGAAGCATTGGGACAGAATCGTGGAGCAGTCGTTGCTCTGAATCCGAAAACAGGAGCTGTGCTTGCGATGGTGAGTAAACCGGATTTCAATCCCAACACCGTAGCCCAGGACTGGGAATATCTTACAGGAGATGCTTCCAACAGCAGTCTTTTGAACCGGGCAACACAGGGCGCTTATCCGCCGGGATCGGTTTTTAAGATTGTAACAGCTCTTTCTTATCTGCGCAGTGAAGGGACGTTGGACGGGTTCTCTTATGAATGTCAGGGTGGAATTACGGTAGATGACCATACGATCACTTGTTATGGGGGAGAGGTACATGGCACGGAGAATTTCCGAAGTGCGTTTGCAGAATCCTGTAACAGTGCATTTGCCCGGATTGGTCTGAATCTGGGTGGGAAGAAGCTGACAGAAACCGCAGAAAGCCTGTTGTTTAATAATAAGCTGCCCGTATCGATCAATTATGCAAAAAGTAAATTTGAACTGGGCGATCATCCTGGAAATCCGCTGCTGATGCAGACTTCCATTGGTCAGGGAAATACTTTGGTATCGCCTATGCATATGGCCCTGATCGTAAGTGCCATTGCCAATGACGGAGTTCTGATGAAACCATATTATATGGAGCAGGTACAGAATGTAAACGGGGATGTCGTGAAGTCTTATGAGCCGTCGGAATATAAAAGCCTTATGACAAAGGAAGAGGCAAATACGCTCAAAGAATTGATGGAAGCAGTTGTCACAGAAGGTACGGCTTCTTCCCTCAGCACAGAGAATTATTCCGCAGGAGGAAAGACCGGTTCTGCAGAATATTATGGCAGTGACGGAAGTATTCAGACCCATTCCTGGTTTGTGGGATTTGCCGGTATGGAAGAACCGGAAATCGTAGTTGCAGTCATCGCGGAGGGGGCTGGAACCGGAAGTTCCGTTGCAGTGCCCATTGCCCACGAAATTTTCAACGAGTATTATTATTAAAAGATAACCTTGCGCAGGTTCGTAAAAAGAGGTATACTGATATTAATGAAACACAACGCTGACCCGAAAAAGGGGTTTAACAGGAGGACTTGCAAAATGATCGAAGCAACGAGCTGTGGCGGGGGGGTAATATATCGCGGGAAAAAACTGACCTTGTACAAATCCTACAAACACAAATATGAAGGATGGGTGCTGCCAAAGGGGACAGTGGAAGAAGGAGAGGACTATAAAGACACAGCACTCAGAGAAGTGAGGGAGGAAGCAGGTGTTACGGCGAACATAATCAAATATGTGGGAAAGAGCCAGTATAGTTTTTGTGTGCCCGAAGATACGGTAGAGAAGGATGTTCACTGGTATCTTATGTCTGCAAACAGCTATTATAGCAAACCGCAGAGAGAGGAATATTTTGTAGATTCCGGCTTTTATAAATTCCATGAAGCTTACCATCTTTTACGATTTTCAAATGAGAAGCAGATTTTGGAAAAAGCTTATAATGAGTACCTGGATTTGAAGAAAGCAAATCTGTGGGGAAACAGGAAGTATTTCTAGAAATTTGATTCGGGTGATTTTTCAAACAAACGCTAGAAGAGACTGGAATTTCCAGTCTCTTCTGTGCTATAAAAAACAAAATGGAGGAGGTTTTGGCTGTGTTGGAACAGATTGATTTGACAAAAGCAATGGGGAAAGAAGCGTACAAGGAGAAAATGGAAGTACTGGAACCTTGTCTTGCCAGACTGCAAAGGGAGTGCAAGGAACTGGGGATTCCTGTACTGATCGTGTTTGAGGGATTTGATGCTTCCGGAAAAGGAGTACAGATTAATAAACTGATTCATCCGCTGGATCCAAGAGGATTTAAAGTTTTTGCAATTAAGGAAGAGACAAAAGAAGAAAGCATGTATCCGTTCTTGTGGCGTTTCTGGACAAAGACACCGGAAAAAGGAAGGATTGCAATCTTTGACACAAGCTGGTACCGCAGAGTGTCTGTGGATCGTTTCGAAGAAAAGATTTCCAGAGAAGAACTGATGTATGCGTATCAGGAAATCAATACCTTTGAGCGAACCCTGACCGATGATGGAGCGGTATTGATTAAATTTTTCATGCATATCAGTAAAAAAGAACAGAAAAAACGGTTTGATAAGCTGATGGATTCTTCGGAAACGGCATGGAGAGTCAGTAAGGAAGATCAGCAGAGAAATAAAGAGTACGGAATCTACAAAGATATGGCAGAGGAGATGCTGGAACACACGGAAACCGAATGTGCACCATGGACGATTATAGAGGCCACAGACAGACGGTTCGCTACTGTAAAAATCTATGCATCGGTCATCCGGCAGATGCAGGATAAAATCGAAGAAGTCAAACAGAAGAAAGCCAGCCAGTCAAAAGCAAAGGAAAAGACAGAAGAAATGGTTACGCTTCTGGAGTCTTCTGTATTGAGTAAAGCAGATCTTTCGCTGGCTTATACAAAAGAGGAATACAAGCAAAAACTGGAAAAACTGCAGAGCAGAATGTCCATGCTTCACAGTGAACTGTACAGAAGACGCATTCCGGTAGTCCTGGGATTTGAAGGATGGGATGCGGGAGGAAAAGGCGGAGCCATCAAACGTCTGACGGAATGCATGGATCCGAGAGGATATGTGGTAAATCCAACTGCGGCACCTTCCTCTGTGGAGAAAAATCATCACTATCTGTGGCGCTTTTGGGAAAATATGCCGAAGGCCGGTCATGTGGCTATTTTTGACAGAACCTGGTATGGAAGAGTTATGGTAGAAAGAATCGAGGGATTCTGTTCCAGAGAAGAATGGCAGAGAGCTTACAAAGAAATCAATGACATGGAATCGCATCTGGCGCACTCCGGTGCGATCGTGTTGAAATTCTGGATGCACATTGATAAAGATGAGCAGGAACGTCGCTTTAAAGAACGGATGGCAAATCCGGAAAAACAGTGGAAAATCACAGAGGAAGACTGGAGAAACAGGGAAAAATGGGAGCAGTATGAGGAGGCAGTAAATGAAATGATCGTTCGGACTTCTACTTCCTATGCACCCTGGATTATTGTAGAAGGGAATAATAAATACTATGCACGCATCAAAGTGCTGGAATCCGTAATCCATGCCATTGAACGCAGGCTGAAATAAACGGACCGTGGATAAAATTTATGTTAAATTGGTATAGAAATCTGTATATTGGTCATAATGCAGAAAAGAAATCAAAAAAACTGATCAAAAAAATTAATCAGGGAGCAGGAGTCCTGGATGTTTATCTGGTGACTCTTGCAGTCAATCCTGAAAATTCGCTTGAAATTATTTCTGCAAATCAGCTGATGCAGAAAATCTTGCGGGAAAACTGCCCTATGATCGTAGGATTAGGAGCAGGATATGAAGAAGCAGTGGAAATTGTGCAGAAGATTGCAGAAGATGTGTATGCAGATACAGGCAGAATGGAAATCAGAAACTGGCTGCTTTGGAAAGAATCACAGAAAATAACGGGTGGTAAGGAATGCTGATACATATAATTCTGGGTATACTAAAAATAATCGGAATTTTGCTTCTGGCAGTTCTGGGACTTTTCCTGTTGCTGGTCTTATCTCTGCTGTTTGTTCCTGTCCGGTATTGCGGAGAAGGATACAAAGACAAAGATGGGTATGAAGGGAAAATTACGGTTTCCTGGCTGTTTCATCTAATCTGGTTTCGGGGAAGTTACGGATCAGACAGGAAAGAATGGAAGCTTTCTGTCCGTATTTTTGGAATTCCTCTTGAAAAATTAAAAGGAATTTTGGAAAACAGAAAAAAGAAAAAAAATAAAAAGAGCGAAAAGACAACGGCAAAAGTGCCTGTTTCCCAGGAAGAGAAACCAGTAAAAACCTCTTTGGAGGAAGAAAAGAAAACAGAAGAGACGATCGAAAAAACAGAAAAAGCAGAAAAAACAGAAAAAAAGAAAGCGAACTCCCGTATACGGAAACTGCTTTCCTGGCCAGACAGAATCTTAAAATCACTCCGGAATTTCCGGTTAACAGTCAAAAAAATCTGTGATAAAATAAAACAAACCAAAAATATGCTGGATTCCGAGTCCTTTCGTGAGGCAAAAACATTTTTGGTGGGAGAATGTAAAAAGATTTTCCTGCATATCCGTCCGGGGAAAATAAAAGGAGAGATTCGTTTTGGATGCGAAGATCCTGCGCTTACGGGACAGATTCTGGCAGTGGCCGGCATCTGTTATCCCCTCTATGGAAAAAGCTTTTCTCTTTATCCTTACTTTGATCGGAAGATTCTGGAAGGAAAAGTGGAATTCCGTGGAAGAATCCGGGGAGCCCTGTTTGCAGGCGTCGCCTGGCGGACATTCAGAAATTCCCATATAAAAACATTATGGAAAAAAATCAGGCATTAAGATTAAGGAGGAAATCAAATGGCGTCAGAAAATAATTTTAAGAGCACTGTGGAATCTCTCTTTAAAGGGATGGACAGCTTTATTACCACAAAAACTGTTGTAGGTGAAGCAATTACGGTAGGAGATACCATTATCCTTCCATTTGTGGATGTGTCTTTTGGGGTAGGAGCAGGAGCCTTTTCCGAAGATAAAAAAAATCATGGCGGCGGCGGAATGGGAGGGAAAATTTCTCCAAGTGCCGTACTTGTCATTTCAAACGGAACAACAAAACTGGTAAATATTAAAAATCAGGATGGACTGACAAAAATCCTGGATATGGTTCCGGATTTTCTGAACCGTTTTATGGATAAAAAAGACGGAGAAAAAGAGAAAGAAGATACCGTAGAAAAAGCTGTGGAAGCTGTTGCGGCGGAAATGGCAGAGGAAGACTGAAGAAAAAGCTGTCGTGAATGTACATTTGCGGCGGCTTTCTGCATATAGTAAAAGAAAAAGGGAAAGAGAGCATCGTGAGTCGACTGTTGGGATTTTTGTTGTTCTGGATGGGAGTAGGGATCTTTCTTGCCCTGATTTTTCCCAAATGTTTTCTTTTGGTGGTTTTTGCAGCCCTCTGCATGCTGATTGGATATAATCTGTTTTGCCGTTAAAATCATCGCAGCGGGTGGATCAGGAGTCATTTGATCGAATAAAAAAGAGAGTCTGGATAACCAGACTCTCAATCTCTACGTGATTACGCTCTTTCAACTTTGCCGCTTCTTAAGCAGGAAGTACAAACATACATTTTTTTAGCAGCTCCGTTTTCTGTTTTCACTTTAACGGATTTAATGTTGGATTTCCACATTTTGTTTGATCTTCTATGAGAATGGCTCACATTATTTCCGAAATGAGCACCTTTTTCACAAATTGCGCACTTTGCCATGGTAGCACCTCCTTGAATTAAAATAAGTCCGTGTATACAAACTCACAACAATAGTTATTTTAACAGATGACTGTCTATTTTGCAAGTAAAAATATAAAATTTTTAAATTATTATTTCGTTTTTGTAAAAGATATGATAGAATATTCGTATAAAAAGGTATGGAGGTGTCCGTGCATGGAAGGACTTGTGGATACAGGGTTAGGAAAAATTACAATTGATACAGATGTGATTGCAACTTATGCAGGCAGTGTAGCGGTAGAATGTTTTGGTATCGTCGGTATGGCTGCTGTGAGTATGAAAGACGGGCTTGTAAAGCTCCTTAAGAGAGACAGCCTGAAACATGGAATCAATGTTACGATTGCCGATAATAAAGTTACACTGGAGTTTCATGTGATCGTTGCGTATGGTGTGAGCATTTCCGCCGTATCAGACAATCTGATCAGCAATGTGAAATACAAAGTGGAAGAATTTACCGGCCTGACAATAGAAAAGATTAATATTCTTGTTGAAGGTGTAAGAGTAATTGATTAATTAAGGAGGAGACTTGTTTTGAATACCAATACCGTTGACGCGAAGATGCTTGGCAGGATGTTTCTGGCAGGTGCCAGAAATCTGGAGGCTAAGAAAGAATGGATAAATGAATTAAATGTATTTCCTGTACCGGATGGGGATACGGGAACTAACATGACACTTACGATTCTGTCGGCTGCTTCTGAGGTGAATGCACTTACCGATCCATCTATGAAAATGCTGGCAAAGGCGATTTCTTCCGGTTCTTTAAGAGGAGCCAGAGGAAATTCCGGTGTGATTCTTTCTCAGCTTCTGAGAGGATTTGCGAAAGTAATCGAGCAATACGATGAAATTGATGCGCCTACATTTGCAAAAGCATTTGAAAAGGGTGTGGAGACTGCTTATAAAGCAGTCATGAAACCAAAAGAAGGAACGATTCTTACGGTTGCCAAGGGTGCAGCAGTGAAGGCAGAGGAAATTGCAGAGGACTGTAAAGATCTGAATACGTTTTTCGAAGAGGTCATTGCTTATGCAGATAAGGTATTGTCACAGACTCCGGACATGCTGCCCGTTCTGAAAGAGGCAGGTGTTGTGGATTCCGGCGGACAGGGATTGTTGGAGGTTATGCGGGGGGCATACGATGGTTATCTTGGCAAAGAAATCAGCATGGATTTCGAAGCACCGAAAGCTTCCGGTATGGTAAAACCTGCACCTGCGGAAGAAAGTGATATTAAATTCGGATATTGTACAGAGTTTATCATTATGCTGGAAAAAGCGTTCACTGAAAAAGACGAACATGCTTTCAAAGAGTTTTTGATGTCTATTGGAGATTCTCTTGTTGTAGTGGCAGATGATGAGATCGTTAAGGTACATGTACATACCAACGATCCGGGCCTTGCAATTCAGAAAGCGCTTACTTTTGGACAGCTTTCCAGAATGAAGATCGACAACATGCGTTTGGAACATCATGAAAAAGTCATTAAAGAAGCGGAAAAAATGGCAGCTATGCAGAAAGAACAGGAGCCGGAGAAAGAGGTAGGATTTATTTCTGTGTCTGTAGGCGAAGGTATGGGCGGTATTTTCCGTGATCTTGGTGTGGATTATCTGATCGAAGGCGGACAGACCATGAATCCAAGTACAGAAGATGTTCTGCAGGCAATCGAGAAAGTGAATGCAAAGAATATTTTTATCTTCCCGAATAATAAGAACATTATTCTTGCAGCAAATCAGGCAAGAGATCTGACAGAAGACAGAAATATTATTGTAATCCCAACGAAGACCATCCCTCAGGGCATTACTGCAATGATTAATTATGTGCCGGAAAAGACCATTGAACAGAATACAGAAGAGATGCTGGAATGCATTGAAAACGTGAAAACCGGACAGATTACCTATGCAGTTCGTGATACACGAATCGATGAAAAAGAAATTCATCAGGGAGATTTTATGGGAATCGGAGATCATGGAATTCTTGCAGTAGGACAGGAACTGGAGGGAATCACTCTGGAAACCGTAGATGCTATGGTTGATGAAGAATCTGAGATTATCAGTGTGTATTATGGTGCGGATGTGAAGGATGAAGATGCCCACAGACTGGGAGAAAAGCTGGAAGAGAGATATCCGGATTTTGATGTGGAAGTAAATGAAGGCGGACAACCCATTTATTATTATGTAGTGTCCGTAGAATAAGGAGATAAAAAGAGAGGTGCCGGGTGCCAGGCACCTCTTATTTTAAATTGGAATTATGAAAGATACAGAATCAATTCGTACATTAAAGGGAGTCGGAGAGAAGACAGAGAAGCTGTTTGGGAAGCTGGGAATTGAGACAATCGGAGATTTGCTCCGGTATTATCCGAGAGATTATGAAGAATACAGGAAACCGGAAGACATTCCGGCACTTGTGAATGGGAAAAAAGCAGCTGTTTATGGACAGATTGTTGGAAAGACAGGGGTGAGAAATACAGGCAGGATGACAGTGATTACGGCAAAGGTCAGAAATGCCGGCGGGGAACTGGAACTGATCTGGTATAATATGCCCTTTCTGAGGAATACCTTGCTTCCGGGAGGATACTATGTATTTCGCGGAACGGTAACAGAAAAAAAAGGAAAGCGTGTTATGGAACATCCGGAAATTTTTACACCGGCCCGTTATGAGGAAATGCTGCATACGCTGCTTCCCATATATGGACTTACCAAAGGCCTTACCAACAATATCATTACCAAAGCCATGCATCAGATTTTAGAGGAAGAGGAAATTCGTCAGGAATATCTTCCGGAGGAATTCCGGAATTTTTATCATCTGGCAGAATACAATTATGCCATTTCTCAGATTCATTTCCCGGAAAACAGAGAAACGATGCTGATCGGAAGACGGCGTCTGGTATTTGACGAATTTCTTTTCTTTGTTCTTGCTGTGGGAATTATGAAAGAAAAAACAAAAGATACAGTCAATCATTTTTCTATCAAACCGGTATGGGAAACAGAAACTGTGATTGAGAATCTTCCGTTTCCACTCACCAATGCTCAGAAACGGGTGTGGAATGAAATCGAAAAAGATATGACAGGACATACCCTGATGTCCCGCCTGGTTCAGGGAGATGTGGGAAGCGGAAAAACCATTCTTGCTTTTCTTGCCATGATACTGGTAGCAGCCAATGGATATCAGGCGGCACTTATGGTACCTACAGAAGTGCTTGCCGCCCAGCATTTTGAATCTTTGAAAAAGCTTCTGCATGAACAGCATCTGGATTATGAGACGGTGCTTCTTACCGGTTCCGTGAAAGGAAAAGAAAAGCGGGAAATTTATGAAAAAATACAATCCGGTAAGACAAAACTGGTGATCGGAACCCATGCCCTGATTCAGGAAAAAGTGGTTTATGATCACCTGGCTCTTGTCGTGACAGATGAGCAGCATCGGTTTGGTGTCAATCAAAGAGAAGAGTTATCGAAAAAAGGAGAACGCCCCCATGTACTGGTTATGAGTGCCACTCCGATCCCAAGAACCCTTGCGATTATTCTTTACGGAGATTTGGATATTTCCATAGTGGATGAACTGCCGGCAAAAAGACTGCCCATTAAAAATTGTGTGGTGGATGTGTCATACCGGCCCAAGGCATATCGTTTTATGGAAAAACAGATTCGACAGGGCCGGCAGGTCTATGTGATCTGTCCTATGGTGGAGGAAAGCGAAGGATTGGAGGCAGAGAATGTGCTGGATTATACCAGACGCCTGTCAAAAATCATGCCGGAAGACATTCGGGTTTCTGCTCTTCACGGCAGAATGAAACCGGCGGAAAAAAACAAGATTATGGAAGCATTTGCTGCAAATGAGATACAGATTCTTGTATCTACGACAGTGGTAGAGGTAGGGGTGAATGTACCAAATGCTACCGTTATGATGATTGAAAATGCAGAACGCTTTGGACTTGCACAGCTGCATCAGCTGCGCGGACGCGTGGGCAGAGGAGAACATCAGTCTTATTGTATTTTTATGCAGGGACAGGAAGTACAGGAGACGAAAGAACGATTGAAGATTCTGGTGAAATCCAATGACGGATTTAAAATTGCAGGAGAGGATCTGAGATTGCGGGGACCGGGAGATCTGTTTGGAATCCGACAAAGTGGTTTGATGGAATTTGCACTTGCAGACATTTATCAGGATGCGGATATCTTGAAAGAAGCCAGTGAAGCGGCAGGAAGCTTACTGAAACTGGATCCGGATCTGACTTTGGAACAGAATCAGATGCTGCGGGAAAAACTATGGGCCTACGCAAAAGAGCGCATGGAATTGCCGGGTCTATAAAGAAAAGTCCTGTGCCTGCGCCGGGAATCCATAGAAGAATCTTTTCACTTCATACAATACTTTCTTATTTCTCTCGGCCATATGCAGGGATTTCTTAGTACTTTCAGATTTCCTGTAAAATCATCAAAGCAGAAAATTTTTCTTGTCTGAGCACTGCATCCATGTCCGCCCCGAAATACTTCCTGCAAAAGCAAATCAAAGCCTTAACAGGTACCAGCAAAACGGGAGCAGGGATGTTTGATTTCTGCGGCCCTTAGCAAACGCGCTGCGCTTGAACGGTGCACGGACCGCAGTTCATCCCTGCTGCACCGTTTTGGGTACCTGTAACAGCCTTTGCTCAATGCTTTTGCAGGAAGTATTTCGGGGCGGACATGCGATGGCAGTGTGAGTTTTGAAAAATTTTCCTGCCATGAAAGATGATTGTCAGGAAATCTTGAAAGCACTGAAATCCCGAATCGGCCGAAGAAAAAGAAAATATTGTATGAAGTGAAAAGATTCTTCCATGGATTCCCGGCGCAGGCGCCAGATCATAAGAGGCAGAAAGCAGGTGAAAGATGTGAAGAAAAAAGCATTGATAAAGGAATTTTTTATGGAGATAAGAAAGACGAAAGCACGTTTCTTATCGATTTTTGTGATTGCTGCTCTGGGGGTTGCTTTTTTTGCGGGTATCCGTGCTACGGCACCGGATATGAACCTGACAGCAGATTCTTTTTATGATGCTACCGATCTGATGGATATCCGGATTCTGGGGACGCTTGGAATTACGCAGGAGGATCTGGATGCAGTCAGCGAAATAGAAGGTGTGGAACAGGCAAAGGGGGCCTATCGTCTGGATGTGCTGTGTGATACAGAGGATACCCAGTTGGTTGTCTGCATGATGTCATCATCGGATTCTATCAATAAGGTTGAGGTGACACAGGGGCGGATGCCCAAAAAGAAAAACGAATGTCTGGCAGATGAACGGTTTTTGGAACTTTCCGGCTATCAGATTGGAGACACGATTTCGGTAAAATCAGGAACAGAGGATCCGATAGAGGATTCTCTTTCGGAAACGGAATATACAATCACCGGTACAGGAAAAAGTTCTATGTATCTCAATATGGAGCGAGGTACCAGTACCATAGGAAACGGGGAACGAAGCAGTTTTCTGATCGTGCCGCCGGAGAGTTTTTCTATGGATGTGTATACGGAGGCTGTGCTGCAGGTTCAGGGAGCAAAAGATTTGCTTTCTGGTTCAGAAGCCTATGAATCTTTGATAAAAGCGGTGGAAGATCGTCTGGAAGCGTTGTCAGAAGGGCAGTGTAAAGTCCGGTTTGAAACGATAAAAGGGGATGGAGAAGCGCAGCTTGGAGAAGCCAGAAAAGAAGTGGAGGAGAACGAACAGAAACTGGCAGATGCCAGAACGAAGCTGGAAGAGGGAGAAGAAGAACTGGCGCAGGGAGAAGAAGCGCTTGCGCAGGCAAAGACCGAACTGGAAGAAGCTCAGAAAAAAATTACAGATGGAGAAAGCCAGCTGCAATCGGGAGAAAGTCAGATCGCAGATGGAGAAAAACAGTTACAGGACGGATGGAATTCCTATTATCGTGGTTCGGATGAATTAAAACAAAAGAAGCAGGAATTAAAGAATGCACAGAATCAGATTCTGACAGGGGAAGTACAGCTCAAAGAAGGGCAGGAAACACTCGAAAAGGAAAAAAATACTCTCCAGGAAGGACAGAAACAACTGGAAGCAGCCAGAATCGCGCTTGTGACAGGAAAGCAGCAGGTGCAGGAGGGAATCAGACAGTGTGAGGAAGGGCAGGTTCAGCTGGATGAGAAAGAAAAGGAATTGCAGAATCATCTGAATGAAATCGATGGAGGAATCCGGCAATATGAGGACGGACTGCAGCAGCTGGATCAGGCAATCGATCAGTTGGAGGGACAAAAAGCAGAATGCCAGCAGCAGATACAGGTACTGGAAGCACAATTATCCGGGGAGGAATTAGAGGAAGAGACCAGACAACAGATACAGGCACAGATTCTGGGATTGCAGCAACAGGCAGAGATCTGTGATCAGAAAATTACAGAATTGCGCACACAAAGAGAAACGCTGTCTGGTGAGTTGGCAGAATTGCAGGCAAAAAGAAGCCTTGCAGAAGAAGGGCTGCTGCAGATACAGATTAAGAAAGAAGAAATCCGTCAACAGCTGGAAGAATTGAAGCAAAAAGAGAGCGAACTGGAAGAGCAGGAAAACATACTGGCTGCAAAAGAAGAGGAAGCAGCAGGCGGCGAAGCACAGATCAAAGAGGCAGAAGAACAGCTGAATGGAGAGGCAGAAAAGCTTGCCCGTGCAAAGATACAGCTGGCACAGGGGAGCAGTCAGATTGCCGGAGGAGAACAGAAACTGGAAACAGCCAGAAATCAGCTGGTAGCAAAGACAAAGGAACTTACGAATGCGAAACAGAATCTGGAAGCTTCCCGGTCAGAACTGGAAAAGGGAAGGAAGGAACTGGAAGAAGGAAAGCAAGAATATGAAGAAGGAGAAAAGGAATTAGAAGAAAACAGACAGAAACTGGAAGAGGCAAAACAGGAGTATGAAGAAAAACGGGCAGATGCAGAAGGAAAGATTGCAGATGCAAAGCAACAGATTGCAGATGCCCAGAAAGAACTGGACGAACTGGAAGTACCGAAATGGTATATTCTGAATCGGGATTATATTGAAACTTACGTAGAATACGAACAGGATTCTCAGCGAATCAAAGCAATCGGGAATGTGTTCCCTGCCATCTTTTTTCTGGTCGCTGCACTGATTTGTCTGACAACTATGACAAGAATGGTGGAAGAGGAAAGAACCCAGATTGGTACGCTGAAAGCCCTGGGGTATGGAAAGGGAGATATTGCAGCAAAATATCTGATGTATGCGTTTCTGGCTACCGTATCGGGCAGTGTGCTTGGATGTATACTGGGACAGAAAATCCTTCCGCCGGTTCTTATGAATGCCTACGGGATTTTATATGTGAATCTGCCAAAACCGATGGCGCCCCTGCATTTGGGATATTCGATTACTTCTACTGCGTTAGCCATTTTCTGTACTACCGGTGCGGCAGGGGTTGCCTGTTATAAAGAAATGCTGGCTTCGCCGGCCAGACTCATGCGTCCGGCCGCTCCAAAATCAGGAAAACGTGTGTTTCTGGAACGGATGGGAGTCCTCTGGAAGCATCTGAGTTTTATCAATAAGTCAACCATCCGGAATTTATTCCGGTACAAAAAACGATTTTTTATGACCATTCTTGGAATCGGAGGCTGTATGGCACTTCTGATGGTGGGATTCGGATTGAAAGACTCTATTCGATCGATTGGAGAAATTCAGTATAATGATCTGATGAGTTATCATGCAGAAATTGTTCTGGATGAAAAAGCAGGAGAAAAGGAACAAAACGAACTGAAGTCCACAATGGAGAAAGATCCGGATATCCTGGACTTTATGGCGGTATATAAAACTTCTTCTGATATTGAAAATACAGAAACGCATGTGACAAAAAGTGCGTATGTGACTGTGCCGGAAAGTACAGAACAATTTCAGGACTATGTAAAACTTCGGGACAGGAAAACAAAAGAAATCTATGAATTGGACGATGGCGGGGTGATCCTTTCCGAGAAACTGGCAAAACTTCTGGATGTTTCAGAAGGAGATACGGTGGTGCTGAAAAAAGCAGAAGGGGATGGAAAGGAAGTAAGGGTATCCCATATCACAGAAAATTATTTCCTTCATTACATTTACATGTCTCCGAAATTATATCAGAAAATTTACGGAGAAAAACCGGAATTTTTCCGCTATTTTACCAGAAATACCTCTACAGAGAACGCCTTTGAAGATGCTATGCAGGAAAAATATATGGAATGCAATCAGGTGACACAGGTGTCTTTTATTACAAAAAATGCAGCAAAAATTGCCAATATGCTGAGAAGTATGGATACCGTAATCTGGGTGCTGGTCATCGCAGCCGGTATGCTTGCTTTTGTCGTATTGTATAATCTGAATAATATTAACATCAGTGAACGAATCCGGGAGCTTGCTACTTTGAAGGTATTGGGATTCTATGATCGAGAGGTATCCGGATATGTACTCAGGGAAAATCTTTGTCTGACTTTCTTTGGAACTTTGCTGGGATTGGGATTTGGAAAGGTTCTGCATCGCTTTATTATACTCACTGCAGAGACAGATATTATGATGTTTGCCAGGGAAATTAAACCATTTAGCTATGGAATCAGTGTGATCCTCACGTTTATTTTCTCTGGAATTGTCAATTTTTTCATGCATTTCCGGTTAAAAAAGGTCAATATGGTAGAATCTATGAAAAGTGTAGAGTAAAACTTGAAAAAAAATAGGAAATGTTATATTATTAACAAGAATCAAATTTCAAAGGTATATAAAAGGAGGAGATTTATTATGCCTAGAAAAGCTACAACAAAAGCAGCTGCTGCAACAAAAGCAACTGTTGAAGAAACAGTAAAGACAACTCCGGTAAAAGCAGAAGAAACAGGAAAGAAAGCACCTGTAAAGAAAACAACTACAAAGAAAACAACTACTACAGCCAGAAAGACAACAGCGAAAAAAGCAGTAAAGGCTGTCACAAAAAAAGTGAATCTTCAGTTTGCAGGAAAAGATATTGCAATGGATGATATCGAGGCAAAAGTAAAGGCTACATGGATGGAAGAAACAGGTAAAGCTGAAAGTGAAATTACTGAAATTGAAATCTATGTAAAACCGGAAGAAAATGCTGCATACTACGTAATCAATGGAGAATATGTAGAAAACGGCAGAAAAATTGAATTATAATTCCGAAAAAAAGATGCTTCCCAGAGAAGCATCTTTTTTTTGAGAAAGGAAACGCTTTCGTAAACAGCTATTTTACATAATTTTCAGGTGTTTTAATGGAAAATATTTTGCATAAATCTATTGTTCAGGTATAATAGAAACAGGAGCAATAGAGGAGGAATGAAATGAAGGAAAAAGAAGAAACAGATATACAGCTGAAACAAAATGAGGAATTTCTCAGGAAAGCTTACCGTGCTGCAGTGATACCATGTATGCTTTCCATCTTGAGCGGGTGTATTAACATTCTGGCAGACGGTATTCTGGTAGGACAGAAAATCGGAACAAAAGGTCTGGCGGCCATTAATCTGTGCGTTCCTGTTTATTTGATTTTGTGTATTATCGGTTCCTTTTTTGTTTCCGGAGGGGCTATCTGCTGTTCTCAGGAAATCGGAAACAATCAAAAGGAACAGGCTCAGAAATATTATTCAGCAGCACTTTGGACTTGTCTTGTGGCTTCTTTGCTCATGGCTGTTCTTGGTATATTGTTTTCCGGTCCCATTGCTGCATTGCTTTGTGCGGATGAGGCAGTTCGTCCAATGGTTTTGGATTATACAAGGGTAACACTTGTGGGAGCAATTACGAAAATTATGATTTACATACCTTTCTGGTTTTTACGGCTGGAAGGAAAAAATAAGTCGGTAACAGCAATGATGGTACTTATGGGAGCAGGCAATGTACTTTTGGATATGGTTTTCCTCTTCTGGTTCCAGATGGGAGTATTCGGAGCAGCCCTTGCCAGTGTGATTGCAACAGCAGCAGCCTGTATACTGGGATTTGCGAGACTTCATGGGACAGGAAGCTCTTTTCGGTGTTCTTTTTCAGTTCCGGACAGGGAATGCCTTGAGAATATTGCAGCTGCAGGCAGTCCGGCAGCTATGAATAATCTGTTCCAGACCCTGCGGCTTCTCTGTATCAATGCCTTGCTTATGAAATATGGAGGAAATCAGCTGGTTGCGGTCTTTACGGTGATCAATGGTGTAGGCGCATTTGCAGAGGCAGTTACATCAGGCGTCTCTCAGGCGGGAGCAGCAATGTTGGGAGTATATCACGGAGAACATGACAACGAAAGTGCACGAATCTTAATACGATGTGAAGTGCGCAGCGGAATTTTTTACAGCATTGTGTTTGGCATCTGTATCGTAGCAGGAGCAGGTCTGATTCGCACAGCATACGGTATAGACGTATCTATGTATATTCCCATGTTTTGCATTGCAGTGAGTCTGATTCCGGCCATGTGGAGCAATGTGTTATCATCCTATTATAATGTGTCCGGTCATGCTTCTCTGGCCAATCTCCTTATATTTTGCAAAGTATTTGTTTTTTCCGTGGCAAGTCTGTTTCTCCTTCTGAAGGCACAGATGATACCATGGCTGTTTCTGAGCATTGGTGAGCTGTTAACCATACTTCTGTGGGTCTGGGTTACCGGAATTGTGCACAGAAAAAATAAGGAAACCAGCAGATTTCTGTTGATGGATCGTACCTTGGAAAATGCCGGGAAGGTAATCAATTTTTCAATTATGAGTGATGAGGCGGCTATCTGTGATGCCAGTGAAAAAATTACTGCATTTTGTGAAGTAAACGGAATGCAGAGGAAGCAGGTTATGCGGGTCAGTCTGGCGCTTGAGGAACTGATGGTTCTGATTACACAGCTGAATCAGCCGATTCAGGTATCCTTTGATATCCGTGTGTTTTCCCTTCAGGATGTAATCGGAATCCGTATCCGATACGATGGAAAGAAATTTAATCCGTTGATCAACGAAGACACAGAGGATGAAAAATATATGGGAGTACAGATGATTCAGAAAATGGTGGAAGAAGTTCTTTACCAGAGAACATTCGGTATGAATACACTGATGGTATTGATCTGAATCTGGGTAAATATGAGATATGGATAAGGAAAAATTTACTACACAGTGTCTGGAACACTTTCGGCGTGTATCGGAGCAAGCATTGCAGGAACAGAGATTATTTTTGTGCCGGATTCTGAAAAAAAACGAACAAACAGAACTGGGAAAAAGGTATGGATTTTCACAGATTCGCGTTCTGGCTGATTATCAGAAAAAGGTACCTGTCAGTGAATTTTCCGATTACGACCAGATAATCGAACGTCAGATTCAGGGAGAAGAAGGTCTGTTGTTTCCAGAAGCACCGGTTTTTTATTGTATCAGTTCCGGAAGCACCGGAATTCCCAAATATATTCCTCTTTGCAGAGAAGATGTGGAGAAACAGCACATTTACGAAGACGGAGCAGTATGTGCAATAATAAGGGAAAGTATGCCGGAACTTTCCTGGCAGGAGATTTTCGGAACGGTGTTTGAAACCGGAGAATTTTTTTGTACCTATATGGAAAACGGAATAATGAACGGTGTCCGTTCCGGTGCGTATTTTCGATATGCCAGGGAGAGTGGTTTATTGGATATTTCCGGATATTCTGCTCCCGGGGAAGTATTGTTTCCTCCGGTACTGGAAGACATGCAGTATGTAAAGATACGTTTTGCTCTGGAACAGGAAACACTCACAGGTATTCACTGTGTTTTTCCTAACCGGCTGGCAGGGATTCTCTATTTTATTGAAAAACACTGGGATGCGCTTCTGCATGATATGGAATGTGGTACAGTCAGTGAAGAATTTATGGTAAAACCAGAGTGGAAAACATATCTGCAGGAAAAGCTTTTGCCGAATCCGGAGAGAGCAAAAAATCTAAGAAAAATTCAAAAGACCAAACTGGGAAATCAGATGATAAGGAAAATCTGGCCGAAATTGAAATACATTCGCGTGATTGGCGGAGAACTGTTTCAGCCTTATATGAAAAAGATAAAAGAATATGCAGGGGAAATTCCGATACATTGTTTTGCGTATGCCTCTTCCGAAAGCATTTTTGGAATCGGACCATATGTGAACCAGCCGGATCAGTATGTTTTACTTGCTGATATGTGCTTTTTTGAATTTCTTCCGGAGAAGGAAGCGGATGCTGTGCCGATGACATTTGCAGAGGTGGAAACAGGAAAAAAGTATGAACTGCTCATAACTACTTTGTCCGGGCTGTACAGATACCGTATAGGAGATGTGGTAGAAGTAACAGGATTTTACGGACAGGCTCCCATAATCCGCATCTGTTACCGGAAAAATCAGATTTTGAATCTGGCAGATGAAAAAATGGATTTAAGTCAGTTTGAAAGTGCAATGGAACAGTTTCAGGAAGAAGGCTGTTTTCAGGCAAAAGGGTATTGCGTAGACGGATGTTATGAGGATGGCCGGCCTTTTTACAGACTGTATCTGGAAACAGAGGAGGAATTACCGCAAGATGCGGAAACGCGACTGGATCAGTGTCTTATGAGAAAAAGTCACGGGTATGAAGGTGCCAGGAAAATCCGGGAACTTTCCAAGGCAAGAATCTGCATGATTCCTTCCGGTACTTTTGATGCATATGAAAAATGGGAGAAAAACAGAGGCAGGAGAATGGAACAGAGAAAGCCTCTTCGGATTTTAATGACAGAAGAACAAAAAAATTTTTTCAGAAATTTAAATGAGAGGATGGAGAGGGAATGAAAAAAAATTATGGACTGGCAAGGCAGCTGATTCTCAGTATTGTGATCATTATTTTGATTCTGAGCGGACTGACCGAATGGATCGGCTACAGAGAATTTACCTCAGTTCTGGAAAAACAGTATAATGATACGGCATATGAGGTGGCAGAAACAGCAAGAAATTATCTGAATCCGGATAAGTTTGAAGAATATCTGGAAACAGGCGAGACAGATAAAGAGTATGACAGGATTCAGGGACTTCTGGATGAATTGGTGATTTCTTCAGAATGTAATTTCATTTATGTGGCAAAAATAGATGAAACGGATTATATGACTACCACTTATATTTATGATTCGGTCAATCCGAAAACAGGATTTGGCCGGTATCCTTTCGGATATGAGTCCAAGGATACTGATCCAAAATATGTAGAGGATCTGAAACATATATTAACGACAGGAGGAAGAGCACAGCAATATCTGTACTCCTATACAGAATCCGGTGCCCATACCACAGCAGGGCTTGGAGTGAAAAATTCCGAGGGAACGGTCGTGGCGGTAATCGGAGTAGAAAAATCTATGGATGTGCTGGAAAATGCACGATCTACCTATGTACGTCATGTGGCAATGTTGTCTTTGGTAATTATTGCTCTGGTTCTGGTTCTTTATACGCTTTATTTGAACAGAACGCTGATTCAGCCTATTCGGGAAATTGCGCTGGAAGCCGGACGATTTGCGGAAAATCATCATGAAATCAAAAAATTAAGGGCTATACACAGAAAATATGAGATTGGTCTTCTTGCCCGGTCTGTTCATAAAATGGAAATTGATCTGAATCATTACATTGACAATCTTACAAAAGTGACGGCTGAGAAAGAACGTATCAGTACGGAGTTGAATGTGGCTACGCAGATTCAGGCAGATATGCTTCCAAGTATCTTTCCTGCATTTCCGGAGAGAAAAGAATTTGATATTTATGCCACTATGAATCCGGCAAAAGAGGTAGGCGGAGATTTTTATGATTTCTTTCTGATTGATGAAGATCATCTGGCAATGGTCATGGCGGATGTATCTGGTAAAGGAGTTCCTGCAGCATTATTCATGGTAATCGCCAAAACCCTGATCAAAAACAGAGCACAGATGGGCGGAGGACCTTCTGAGATTCTCGGCTATGTAAATAATCAGCTATGCGAAGGAAATGAATCCGGTATGTTTGTTACCGTATGGCTGGCAATTTTGGAAATTTCCACAGGAAAGGGTGTGGCAGCAAATGCGGGCCATGAGCATCCGGCTATCTGCAGAGCAGACGGCATCTATGAGTTGGTGGTTTATCGTCATTCTCTGGCTGTAGCAGCTATGGAAGGGATGCGATTCCGTGAGCATACATTTGAACTGCATCCCGGTGATAGCCTGTATGTCTACACAGACGGTGTGGCAGAAGCTACGAATGCAGGAGAAGAACTGTTTGGCACGGATCGAATGCTGCGTGCTCTGAACCGGAATCCGAAGGCAGATGTGACGGAACTTCTGCAGACAGTAAAAGAGGAAATTGATGTATTTGTAAATACTGCACCACAATTTGATGATATTACCATGATGTGCCTGAAATATTATGGGAAGGAAGGGAATCCAAATGCCGGAATTGAAAATTGAAGCAAGAATTGAAAACCTGGATCAGGTACTGACATTTATTGAGAAAAATCTGGAAGCATGGGATTGTTCCATGAAAGCACAGATGCAGATTGCAATCGCAGTGGAAGAAATTTTTGTCAATATTGCCCATTATGCCTATGCACCTGCAGTCGGGACTGTCCGAATTCGGCTGGAAAATCCGGACAATGTTGACATGGTGCAGATTACCTTTACAGACAAAGGCATTCCTTATGATCCTCTTGCAAAAGAGGATCCGGACGTAACGCTTTCTGCGGAAGAACGGCAGATCGGAGGGCTTGGCATCTATATGGTGAAAAAAAGTATGGATGCCATGTTCTATGAATACAAAGACAAGCAGAATATCCTGCAGATTCGTAAAAAAATAAAATAAAAATCAGACGTAATTGTTTAGATTTCACGTGGACAAATTATTCCATTCTATGAAGAAACTTCTAGCGTAAGAACTTTATTTTTTCATATACTATCACTGTAACAAAAAACCAACGAAAAGGAGGAAGAACAAATGTCTAATACGAATTCTTCTAATACTGCTGCAGTACCTGAAGCCAAAAGCGCCTTAAACCGTTTTAAATATGAGGTAGCCAATGAATTAGGTGTTCCCCTTACAGACGGTTATAACGGAAATCTTACGTCAAAGCAGAATGGTTCCGTTGGAGGTTATATGGTCAAAAAAATGATTGAAGCCCAGGAAAGACAGATGTCTCAGGGTCAGGGCGGAATGAGCCAGATGTAACAGACCGAAAAGCAATCGAGTAGGAGGCGTTAAGTGATCGCTGACCTCTCAAAACACTGTACGTACGATTCTCGTATACAGTGCTTTCAATAATTGACGTATACAGACTGATAAGTTGTGGCTAAATTATAGAAGCCACATCTTATCAGTCTTTCTTTTGTCAACTAAAAGTTCACCATATTCAAGTATATCCGTAATAGTGGAAATATCAGCGATGAAGAAATGTTGCGAACACAACAATAATAAACAGACAAAAAGAAGTTCTGACTAATGTCACATGTAGTGTTGGTCAGAACTTCTTTTTATCTGTTTATAAGTGTATAGGTTTTGACAAAATCTGATAATTGTATTACAATGAGTAACCGAGGAAAATTATGGGAAAAATCAGCAGTTCAAAAAGAAAAATATTGTATAGAATGTATAAATATGAAAATAATAATTGCGTATAGTTGTTATTTTTGCTATAATAATTCTGATAAAAAAGAAAGAGGATGATGAAAATGAATGTTGGTATTATTGCACACAACAGTAAAAAGCCTCTGATTGAAGATTTTTGTATTGCATATAAGAATATTCTGGCAAAGCACGAGATTTATGCGACGGGAACTACTGGAAGAAGAATTGAGGAGGTTACCAACCTACATGTACACAAATTTCTGCCGGGAAGTATGGGTGGAGATAAACAGATCACCGAGATGATCGAGCGCGGAGATATTGATATGGTTATCTTTTTCTACAATCCTGCTATGATCAATCCAAAGGAACCCGATGTGTATCACATTTCCCGTTGCTGTGATCAGTATAATATTCCGATTGCAACAAATATAGCGACAGCAGAGTCTCTGATTCTTGGACTTGATCAGGGAGATTTGGACTGGCGACTGAACAAGTAGAGAAGAGGAACTGAAAAAGCGTATGAGAGTAATTGCAGGAAGTGCAAAAGGAATGCCCCTCAAAACAATACCGGGGATGGATACAAGACCGACTACGGACAGAATCAAAGAAACCTTGTTTAACATGCTGCAGTCCCGGATCTGTGACTGCAGGTTTCTGGATCTGTTTTCCGGAAGCGGCGCCATTGGTATTGAGGCTTTGAGCAGAGGGGCCGTTTCCTGTGTCTTAATAGAAAAAAACAGAAAAGCAGCAGACTGCATTCGGGCCAATCTGAAGTTTACCCGTCTGGAAGACAGGGCTGAAGTCATGAACCTGGATGTGTTTACTGCTCTTTCTATGTTAGAAGGCAGAGCGCCGTTTGATTGTATTTTTATGGATCCGCCTTATAATAAAGAATTGGAGAAACAGGTGCTTTCTCTGTTGTCTTCCGCCTCCTTTGTGGACGGTGATACCTGGATCCTGGTGGAAGCATCTTTGGATACATCTTTTGATTATCTGGAATCTTTTGGATTTGAAATCATCAAGGATAAAAAATATAAGACAAATCGGCATATTTTCCTGAGAAAGGTATAAGAGACTGCAAATGGTAAGAGCAATATACCCGGGAAGTTTTGACCCGGTAACTTTTGGACATCTTGACGTGATTCGGCGGGCAGCGGAGTTGTTTGATGAGGTAATTGTTGGTGTTTTGTACAATTCTGAAAAAAGTCCGTTGTTTTCTGTGGAAGAACGTGTTAATATATTAAAAGAAGTGACGGCAGATATACCGAACCTGAAAGTGATGCACTTCAGCGGGCTTTCGGTAAATTTTGCCAGAAGCTGTCATGCAAAGGTAATTATCCGCGGATTGCGGGCAATTACTGATTTTGAATATGAACTTCAGATGGCGCAGACCAACCGCGTCCTTGCCAAAGATGTGGATACCATGTTTTTGACAACCAGTCTGGAGTATGCATATCTGAGTTCTACTACTTTAAAGGAGGCTGCTTTCTTTGGCGCAGATATTTCCCAATTTGCTCCTGAATATGTAGTGGAAAAAGTCAGAGAAAAATTTTCGCAGAAAGAGAAAAATTAGAATACAATAAGGAGAGTAATTATGAGTAGCAGAATTGAACAGATCATTGAAGAAATCGAAGAATATGTCGAAAGTTGTAAATATCAGCCATTGTCTACAACAAAAATCGTTGTAAATAAGGAAGAACTGGAAGAACTGCTTCGTGAACTTCGCCTGAAAACACCGGATGAAATCAAGAGATATCAGAAAATCATCAGCAACAAGGATGCCATTCTGGCTGATGCACAGGCAAAATCCGATGCAATCATTGCAGAGACAAAAGCACAGGTTCAGGAAATGGTGAAAGAATCTGAAGTGATGCAGCAGGCATATGCGCAGGCAAACGAAACGGTAAATAATGCCAACAAACAGGCACAGAGTATCATTGACGCTGCAACAGCAGATGCAAATAGTCTGCGTCTGAGCGCAATTTCCTATACCGATGAAATGATGGCAAATATGGGTCAGATGATTCAGAGTACACTGGAAGACGCAGGAAATAAATACAGTGAGTTTGTTCGTTCTTTGCAGACAGCTGTAGAAGTTGTAAATAAAAACAGAGCAGAACTGTCTCCTCAGCTTTCCGGTCAGAGCCAGGCTCCGATTCAGCCAGAACAGGAAGCGTCTCTGGATCTTGATGATATAGAGGAATTAGACGACCTGGAAGAAGACGACGAATAAGCAGGAAAGTCCGAATGCAATCAGAAAGCAGAGTATTTTTCCGGATACATAAGGCCAGAAGGGCAGGTCAGTACCTGTAAGCATGGACTTTGTCTGGGCTGTCACGCATAATCCGCCGGATGCAGTCAGTCCCAGAAGCAGAGGAAAGAGGACAGTGGCGGGCCATGGAGCGTTTTTCAGCAGAGCGATTCCGGTGGTCAGTTCTGTTATACTGCAAAAGAGAAGCAGAAGAGGTGTAGATCCGGAGAGCAGTTTTTTCAGGATTCCCTGAAAAACAGAGAAAAGGATGATATATCCTCCGAGTTTGGTGATTGCTTCAAAACTGTTCATAATAGAGGCATCCAGTATTTCCCCAAAAGGAAAGGATTCGGATGCTTCTTTTTTTGCGCTTCTTTCAGAAAAAGGAAAGCGTATACGGAAAAAAAGACTGCATAGAAAACCGGACAGATAGACAATCAGAAATACAGGAAAAATCAGATTCCGGTTCTGGAAGGTATGGATACACAGGTAGGAAGCCAGAAAAGACGGACTGGGAAAATTGGAAAAAGTCAGAAGATACATGGCTTCTTCTTTTGAAAGCTTCTGTTCTCTGTACAAATCTGCAGTTGTTTTGGCACCCATGGGAAATCCACACAACAGTCCGGTGAAAAGAGCACAGATTCCGGAAGAGGACAGAGAAAACAGCCGTTTCCAAACGGGCGCGAGAGACTGCGGCAAATACGCGGTAACGTGACAGCGGATCAGAATATCGGAAAGGATCAGAAAAGGGAGCAAGGTGGGAAGCAGCGTAGAGAACCAGAGGCGAACTCCCAATGAAGCACAGAGAAAGGCATCTTCCGGAAAACAGATCAGAAACAGAGTGATGAGCAGAAGACATAGAAAACAAAAAAAGCGTTTCATGGCAGACTCCGATGGAGAACGATTAGTTTAATATATGCATGGGATCCGGGATTATCCCTTGCTATTTCATCAGGAATGTGACACAATAGAAGACAAAAGAGTGAAAGGATTGGAGGTATCGATATGGCAGTTTTAGAAAGACTGAAACCGGAAAGAGTCTTTTACTATTTCGAGGAAATCTGTAAAATTCCGCATGGTTCCGGAAACACAAAGCAAATCAGTGATTACCTGGCAGCGTTTGCGCAGAAACAGGGATTAAAATATATACAGGATGAGAGTAATAATGTTGTGATCTATAAAGATGCTTCTCCAGGATATGAAAATGCACCGGTTGTGATTTTGCAGGGACATATGGATATGGTCTGCGAAAAACTTCCGTCAAGCAAGCATGATTTTGAAAGAGACCCGCTGGATCTGCAGGTGGAAGGAGATTTCATTTCAGCAAAAGGAACAACCCTTGGAGGAGATGACGGAATTGCAGTGGCCTATGGTCTGGCTGTGTTAGAAGATGCTGCCCTGGAACATCCGGCCCTTGAAGTGGTATTTACGGTAGACGAGGAGATCGGTCTTTTGGGAGCCAAATCTCTCGATAAATCTTTGCTGAAGGGAAAATACCTGATCAATCTGGATTCGGAAGAGGAAGGGTATTTATGGAGTGGATGCGCAGGAGGTCTGGTAGGAATCAGTGAACTTCCTGTTCGTCGTGTGGAAGCATCCGGCACTTTGTGCAAAGTAAAAATCAACGGACTGAAAGGTGGACATTCCGGTGCGGAGATTCATAAAATACGTGGAAATGCAACCTTGCTCCTGGCAAGATTTCTCCATGAATTTGGAATGGAACATGCATTTTCTCTGGTATCCTTTGGAGGAGGACAAAAGGACAATGCCATTCCGCGCCAGGCAGAAGCCGAAATTCTTCTGGAACAGGAAGAACTGCAGGAATTGAAGCTGTTTGCAGAAATATTTACCGAAAAAATGAGAATCGAATATACAGGAACGGATGAAGGAATGACTGCAGAAGTAGAAGAAGAAGGAGAAGGCTCCTGTCAGGTCTTGCATCCGGTGAGTCAGGAAAAGATATTGTTTTTCCTGATGAATCATCCACATGGTGTACGCAAAATGTGCGGATTCATTGATGGTCTGGTAGAGACCTCCTGTAATCTTGGAATCACACATCTGAAAGAAGATATCCTTTCCTGTGTGACCAATGTAAGAAGCTCGGTAGGAACCGAGAAGGACGCTTTGGGCGAACAGATTCGTTATCTTACCGAATTTCTTGGAGGCGAATATCTGACAGAAGGCGAATACCCTGCATGGGAATATCTGAAAGATTCCAGACTTCGACCTTTGATGATGGAAGTATACAAAGAAATGTATCAGAAAGAACCGGCAGTCGAAGTGATTCATGCCGGGCTGGAATGTGGTATTTTCTATGAGAGTATACCAGGTCTCGATTGTATTTCCATTGGTCCGGATATGAAGAATATTCATACTTCAGAAGAAAAACTTTCTATTTCTTCTACAAAAAGAGTGTATGAATATCTCCTTGAAGTTCTGAAAAGAATCAAGTAATATTTTTACAGGATCATTCATAAAATGATATGTGCGGGTAAGAACCGCAAATATGGATGGTCCAGTGACAAGGAGTAATGATTTATGGAAATACGTTTATGGCATGAGCTTTTGATTCCCTATGAACTTGCTGTAAAAGAAATGGTGATCAAGTTCAAGCATCTGAAAAAAGAACACAGAGAGCGGGAGATTTACTGCCCCATTGAACAGGTCAGCGGGAGAGTGAAATCCATCAACAGCATTCTGGAAAAAATGCAGCGAAAAAACATTTCATGGGAAGAACTGGAAGAGAGAGTGGAGGATATTGCGGGCGTCCGCATTATCTGTCAGTTTTATGAAGATATTGAGAAAGTTGCCAATATTATCCGGAAACGTCAGGATATGGAAGTGCTGGAGGAAAAAGACTATATTACACATATGAAGGAAAGCGGGTATCGCAGTTATCATATGATCATTCAATATCATGTGGAGACTCTGGATGGCCCCCGCAAGATCCGTGCAGAGATTCAGATCCGTACGCTGGCGATGAATTTCTGGGCGACCATTGAACATTCTCTTCAGTATAAATATAAAGGAAATATGCCGGTTCATCTCAGAGAACGGCTGAACCGTGCGGCACAGTCCATACTTACTCTGGATGAGGAGATGTCTTCTGTGAGAAATGAGGTTATGGATGCACAAAATTCCATGCTTCATCAGGCAAATCTGGTAAAAGAGATTCTGAATAATATAGAAAATCTGTATCACTATTCCAATGCCCGGGAAGTGGCCAAGATACAGGATGAATTTTACCGGATTTATGAGAAAAAAGATCTGGAGCGGTTGGAACGCTTTCACAGAGAACTGGATATTATTGCCGAAGGCTATCGGGCTCAGGCAGTGGCAACGGAAGAAATCCTGTAAGCGACAGGAAAAGAACAGAGGAAATGATTATGATACTGCCTGAAGAATTTGAAAAAGAAATGAAAGAATTACTGGGAGATCAGTATGAAGCCTACAGGGAGAGTCTGTCTCTTCCTGTCAGGCAGGGTTGTCGGGTAAATACCTGGAAAGTGGAGAAAGAAAAATGGAACGAAATCTGTCCCTTTGCCAAAGAACAGATTCCATGGATCGAAAATGGCTATTTTCTTTCAGAGGATTCCGGAGCATCCCGGCATCCTTATTATTTTGCAGGACTTTATTATTTGCAGGAGCCAAGTGCCATGACACCGGCGAATCGTCTGGAGGCAGAGCCGGGGGATTATGTACTGGATCTTTGTGCAGCACCTGGAGGAAAAGCAACGGAGCTCGGAAGTCGTCTGAGAGGAAAAGGTCTGTTATTTGCCAATGATATCAGCAACAGTCGGGCAAAGGCACTTTTGAAAAATCTGGAAATGGCGGGGATTCCTAATCTGTATGTGACCAGTGAAAAGCCGGAAACCCTGGAAAAACAGTTTCCGGAGTTTTTCGATAAAGTACTGATTGATGCGCCCTGCTCCGGAGAGGGCATGTTTCACAGAGAACCGAAGATGATGGAATACTGGAGAGAGCGTGGACCGGAAGCGTATGTGCCCATTCAGCGAGAACTGATTCTGCAGGGAGCCCATATGCTGAAACCGGGAGGAAAGCTGTTGTATTCTACCTGTACTTTTTCGAAAAAAGAAGATGAAGAAATCATTCAATGGCTTCTGGAACAGGAACCAGACATGTATCTGCTGCCGGTAAAACCTTATGAAGGATTTGAAAAAGGAAAAGGAATGGAGGCGTGTGTACGGATTTTTCCTCATAAAATGAGCGGGGAAGGACATTTTCTTGCATTGCTTGGGAAAAAAGAACGAGCAGAGCAGAGTCCGAAAAAGAACAAAGAGAAACGTGGGAAGAAGCCCATTGTCCTGCCGGATTGTGCGGAAGAATTTCTATCGCTTCTTCAGTTTCCATTGGATCGAAAACAGCTGAAACTGGAAAAAGACAGGCTGTATCTGCTGCCGGATGGACCGGATATGCCGAAACTTCGTTATCTTCGCACCGGGCTTTTCCTCGGAGAAATCAGGAAAAATCGCTTTGAACCTGCTCAGGCGCTGGCTATGGCACTGCGTCCCGATGAATTTGCTTCCTGTATTCATCTGAATTCGAAAGATATCCGTACGGTAAAATATCTCAAAGGCGAGACCTTGGATGTGTCTGATTTGCCATGTAAGAAGGACAAGGGCTGGCAGTTGGTCTGTGCAGGTGCGTATCCTCTTGGATTTGGAAAATTGTCCGGGGGAATACTGAAAAATAAATATTATGCCGGATGGAGATGGCAATAATGGGAAACATACGAATGGATAAATATCTGGCAGACATGGGACTTGGTACAAGAAGTGAAGTAAAAAAACTTCTGAAAAAAGGTTGTGTCTGTGTAAATGGAGAAACAGAAAAAAAACCGGAGAGAAAAGTAGATCCAAAGAAAGATCAGGTTACGGTAGACGGTGTTTCTGTTTCCTATGAAGAATATGAATATTATATGCTGAATAAACCACAAGGTGTGGTTTCTGCTACCGAGGATAGGATGCAGAAGACAGTTCTGGACTGTGTGGATTCCAAAAAGAGAAAAGATCTTTTTCCGGTGGGAAGACTGGATAAAGATACCGAGGGACTGCTTCTGATCACAAATGACGGAGATCTGGCGCATAAACTGCTGGCTCCCGGAAAACATGTAGACAAGGTTTATTTTGTCAGACTTGCAAAACCTCTGGAAGAAGACAAAGTGCAGCTTCTGGAAAACGGAGTGGATATCGGAGAAAAGGCGTTGACGCTGCCTGCAAAAATTGAAATTTGCCAGGAAGACCGGATGGCATGCCGGATTACCATAAGAGAGGGAAAATTTCATCAGATTAAGCGGATGTTTCTGGCAGCAGACAATGAAGTGGTGTTTTTGAAACGATTATCGATGGGAACGCTGGAACTCGATGAGACGCTTGTTCCCGGACAATATCGGGTTCTTACAGAGGAAGAAATAGAAAGGTTGAAAACGAATGCTCAATAATAAACAAGCGGTTTTATTTGATCTTGATGGTACACTCGTGGATTCTATGTGGCTCTGGACAGCAGTAGATGAGACCTATTTTGCAGAAAAAGGAATTGCTGTTTCAGAAATCGAAGAATTCCAGAAAGAACTGGAAGGAATGGGATTTACAGATACCGCAGTTTTTTTTAAGGAAAAATTTGGAATTGAGGATTCCATCGATACCATAAAGAAACGTTGGGTGGAACTGGCACAGGATAAATACTGCAACGAGGTTCCGCTAAAAGAAGGCATAAAGGAATTTCTTATCTATTTAAAAGAAAAAGAAATTCCAACCGCCATTTGTTCCAGCAACAGCATACAGCTGATTCAGATGGTCCTAAAAGCTCACGGGATTGAACAATATTTTACACATAGCATTACCTGCTGTGATGTGGCCGCCAGCAAACCGGCACCGGATGTCTATCTTGCAGCTGCATCTGCCCTTGGTGTTTGTCCCGAAAACTGTCTGGTCTTTGAAGATGTGCCGATGGGAATCCTGGCAGGGAAACAGGCAGGGATGGAGGTCTGCGCAGTGGAGGATTCTTACAGCGCCGGACAAAGAGAAGAGAAAAAGAAACTTGCAGATTATTACATAGAGAATTATTTTCAGATTTTGGATCATACGTATGAGGTGCTGTCATGAGTAGAGACTTTTTGCCGGTTACAAGAAAAGAAATGGAAGAAAGAGGAATCTCCCGTCCGGATTTTGTATATATCTGCGGAGATGCCTATGTGGATCATCCATCCTTTGGTATGGCCATCATAACCAGACTTCTGGAGCATTATGGATACAGCGTGGGAATCATACCGCAGCCAGACTGGAAAGATCCCAGAAGCATCAGCGTGTTCGGAGAACCAAGACTGGCATTTCTTGTTTCAGCAGGCAACATGGACTCTATGGTCAACCATTATACGGTATCCAAAAAGCACAGGAAAGAAGATGCGTATTCACCGGGAGGCAAGATGGGACTGCGCCCGGACCGTGCAGTGGTCGTATATGGAAATCTGATCCGCAGAACCTATAAAAAGACACCGGTCATTATCGGTGGAATTGAAGCTTCTTTACGAAGGCTTGCCCATTACGATTACTGGTCAGACAGTCTGAAACGTTCAGTTCTGCTGGATTCCGGCGCAGACCTGATTTCTTATGGCATGGGAGAGCGAAGCATACTGGCCATTGCGTCAGCCTTAAATGAAGGACAGAGCGTTGATCAGATTCATCATATTCCGGGTACGGTATATCGAAGCAAAGAGGCACCGTCCGGGCTCGTGTTGCCTTCTTATGAGGAAATGTGCAAGGATAAGCGGAAATATGCAGAAAGTTTTCGAATCCAATATGAAAACATGGAAGCTTTTTCCGGAAAAGTTCTGATCGAGTCGTATGGGACACAGGGATATGTCGTGCAGAATCCTCCGTCAAAACCGCTTACCCAGGAAGAAATGGATGAAGTCTATGATCTTCCTTATACCCGTGCCTGGCATCCGATGTATGACAAACTGGGCAGGATCCCTGCAATCGAAGAAATTAAATTCAGTATTACCAGCAACCGTGGATGTTTTGGAGGCTGTAATTTCTGTGCCCTTGCTTTTCATCAGGGGAGAATTGTACAGACCCGCAGTCATGGATCGATTTTAAAAGAAGCAGAAGCTTATATCAAAGAGAAAGACTTTAAAGGGTATATCCATGATGTGGGTGGACCCACTGCAGATTTTCGTCATCCTTCCTGTGAGAAACAGATGAAAAAAGGGGTCTGCACCAACCGTCAGTGTCTCTTTCCAAAACCCTGTAAAAATTTAAAAGCAGATCATGAAGATTATCTGGAACTTCTGAGAAAACTGCGCAGTCTGCCGGGAATCAAGAAAGTATTTATCCGATCCGGCATTCGATTTGATTATGTGGAAGCAGATCCGGATCGTCATTTTCTGGAAGAACTGGCAAAATATCACGTAAGCGGTCAGCTTCGTGTAGCTCCGGAACATGTATCCGACACGGTTCTCCATTATATGGGAAAACCGGAACATGCCGTGTATGAACAATTCCGGAAAGATTTTGAACAGGCCAATCAAAAGGCAGGATTGAAACAGTATGCAGTTCCTTATTTTATGTCTTCCCATCCGGGATGCACGCTGAAAGATGGGGTAAAACTGGCAGAGTACGTAAGAGATATGGGATTTATGCCGGAACAGGTACAGGATTTTTATCCGACACCGTCTACCATGTCGACTTGTATGTATTATACCGGAATCGATCCAAGAACCGGCAAATCTGTGTATGTGCCGAAAGACCCGCATGAGAAAGCCATGCAGCGGGCGCTGATCCAGTACAAAAATCCGGCAAATCGGGAACTGGTAAAAGAAGCACTGAAAAAGGCAGGAAGAGGAGATCTCATTGGACCGGATCGAAAATGCCTGATCAAAGAAGGGACAATCAGCAAGAATCCGGACAGTACTGCGAAAACGGCATCAAAACTGAAAAAGAAAAAAACCATTCGAAATGTACATAAAAAGAAAGGGAACCGTACATGAACATTGCAATTGTGACAGGTGCGTCTTCAGGAATGGGAGCAGAATTTGCCCGTCAGATCGGAAATGCAGGAGAAAAACTGGATGAACTCTGGGTTCTGGCAAGAAACAAAAAAGCATTGGAAGACCTTCAAAGCCACACAAAGATCCCTTTGCGGATTTTTGCGCTCAATCTTACAAAAAAAGAGAGTCTGAAGCAAATGCAGGAAACCCTGGAACAGGAAACCCCCTGTGTCAAGTATCTGATTCATGCAGCCGGATGCGGGGTGAATCAAAAAACAGAAGAAATCGCACCCGAAGACTGCAGCCGGATGCTGGAGATCAATTGCAGTGCTCTGACGTTGCTGACCAGAACCGTTCTGCCTTATTGTCAGAGCGGGAGCCGGATTTTGATGATGGCGTCTGCAGCTGCCTTTCTTCCGCAGGCAGGATTTGCCATCTATGCAGCGTCCAAGGCATATGTGGTTAGCTTCTCCAGAGCATTGCGTATGGAAGTGAGAAAAAAAGGCATAACGGTAACCATCGTATGTCCTGGACCGGTAGATACGGCATTTCTGGATTCCATTGGAGGAAAAGAAAACATACCGGCAATCAAAAGACCCTTTATTGCAAAGCCGGAGCAGGTAGTGTCTTATGCACTTCAGTGTGCAAAAAAAGGAAAAGAATTATCGATTTATGGATTTTCTATGAAATGTTTTTTTATTCTTTGCAAAATCGTGCCTCATGGAGTATTATTAAAGGCTGTAGATATTATTTCATAAAAAGACAGTATGAGGAGAAAACGACCAGATGGACAAGAAGAAAAAAATCAGAAAAGGAGATTACGGATATATCCAGTCTCAGAAAAAAAAGAGAGTTCTGTATACGATACTGACATTTATTGCACCGCTCAGTGTGTTTTTTACAGGATTGTTTATGAAAGGAGACCGAAATTCCGTTTTTACCGTAGTGGCAGTGGTAGCCTGTCTTCCTGCCTGTAAATTTGCAGTGAGTATGATCATGATGTTTCTGGAAAAACCGATGGACCCAAACGATTATGAAGCAATTGAAAAGCATAAAAAAGGCTTGGTCTGTGCTTATGAACTGCCGATTTCCGCATATGAGAAACAGACATTTATCGATTCCATTGCAGTGTGCGGAAATAATGTGGTAGGTTATACCAGCAGAGAAAAATCCGATATTCCCTTTGTGGAAAAACACATTCAGACCATTCTTCGGCAGAATGGCTATTACGTAACTGTGAAAATATTCCGGCGTTTGCCGGATTATCTGAATCGTCTGGATTCTATGTGGGAACATCATGAATCCCTGGAAGAAGGAATCCGTTTTACACCGGATGAACAGTATCCGGATCTGAGCAGAAATGAATTGATTATGCATACGATTTTTGCAATTACGCTTTAGGAGCAGACGAAGATGAAAGAATTGACAGTAAAATCAGGAGAAAGCGGTCAGAGATTCGATAAATATCTTGCAAGATATCTCAAAGAAGCACCGAAAAGTTTTCTCTATAAGATGTTGCGAAAGAAGAATATTACATTAAATGGGAAAAAAGCCGACGGCAGTGAAAAACTTCAGGCAGAGGATACCATCCAGTTGTTCTTTTCCGATGAAACACTGGAAAAGTTCATGGGACAGGAAAAGGAAGCACAGGTATGTCCGCTGGAAATCCTTTATGAAGATGCGGATGTGCTGTTTATTAATAAACCGGTGGGAATGCTTTCACAGAAGGCAAAAAAAGAAGATGTGTCTTTGGTCGAATACCTTGCCGGGTATCTGCTTAAATCCGGTGCCATGACAAAGGAAGATCTGCAGACTTTTCATCCGGCTGTATGCAACCGTCTGGACCGGAATACCAGCGGGATCGTGGCAGCAGGCAAGACGATGGCGGGCCTTCAGACTTTATCCGAAGCCTTTCACGACCGAAGTCTGCATAAGTATTATCTGACGATTGTGGGAGGCGTGATTGATAAGCCGGCATACATAAAAGGATATCTGGTGAAAAACAAGGAAACCAATCACGTTACGGTAACCAGAAAGCCGGTGAAGGACAGCCTTCCTATAGAAACCAGATATACGCCTGTGTCGTGTTCCAAAGACAGAAGCGTTACACTTCTGAAGGTAGAACTGCTTACCGGGCGTTCCCATCAGATTCGCAGTCATCTTGCAAGCATCGGACATCCGGTGGCAGGAGACTGGAAATATGGAGACAGCCGACTGAATCGGAGATACAAAGAAATGTACGGCGTACAGAGTCAGTTGCTGCATTCCTGGAAGCTGATCTTGCCTGCAGGAAAGGGAGAACTGCAGAATTTGTCCGGATTGGAAATTACAGCACCCGTACCGGAAACCTTTGCAAACGTAATAAAAGGGGAGAAAATAAATGGAGAAAAAATATAAAGGACCCTCGATTATGGAAGAACTCTGGGAATATATCAAGATGATCATCTTTGTAGTCATGGTTGTTTTTGTGATTAACAATCTGCTTCTGATCAATGCCAGAATTCCTTCCGAATCGATGGAAAATACGATCATGACAGGAGACCGGATTTTTGGGAACCGGCTGGCTTATCTCAGTCATGATCCGGAGCGTTTTGATATTGTTATTTTTAAATTTCCGGATGATGAAAGTCAGCTCTTTATCAAACGCGTCATTGGGCTTCCCGGAGAAACGGTAGAGATCCTTGACGGAAAAGTCTATATCGATGGATCCGATACGCCCCTGGATGACAGTTTTACCGCGGAAACGCCCATAGGAGATTTTGGTCCTTATGTGGTTCCGGAAGGAAGCTATTTTATGCTTGGCGACAACCGAAACTGTTCCAGAGATTCCAGATACTGGATCCATCCATTTGTACAAAAAGACAAAATTCTCGGAAAGGCAGTGCTGCGGTATTTCCCGTCACCGAAATTGCTGAAATAGGAAAAAATATGGCAACCTGGAATTCAAGAGGATTGAGAGGATCTGCACTGGAAGAATTTATCAATCAGACCTGTCAGCAGTACCGGGAAAAGAAACTGGCATTGATTCAGAAAGTGCCAACCCCCATTACACCGGTGCGGATCGATAAAGAAAGCCGTCATATTACGCTGGCTTATTTTGATAAAAAGAGTACGGTGGATTATATTGGAGTGGTACAGGGGATTCCTGTGTGCTTTGATGCGAAAGAGTGCAGGACAGACAACTTTCCCCTTCAGAATATTCATCCCCATCAGGTGAAATTTATGGGGGATTTTGAAAAGCAGGAAGGAATTGCTTTTCTGATTCTGTTTTTCACGCACAGAGATGAAATTTATTATATGACCTATAAAGAAATGCTCCGTTTCTGGAAACGAGGACAGGAGGGAGGACCGAAACATTTTAAGTATACGGAACTGAATCCTGCCTTTTTCCTGAAACGGAACAAAAATTATCTGGTGCCTTTTCTGGATGGAATTGCACTGGATCTGAAACTCCGGGAGACTTAACTTTCGGAGTTGTTTTTTTCTGTTGTTTCCCTTGGAATGATCCGAGGGGAGATCATTTTGTGAACCGGTCTGGATAAGGAAACCGGTTTTTCCTTTTTACGCTCTGCAATCTGTTCTACCAGAAGACGGACAGCTTCGCAGGCAATGGTTTCAATCTGCTGGCTGATCGAACTGATTGGGAAAATGGCTTCTCTGGAAACAGGAGAATCATCAAATCCGATCAGAAACCAGTCATCCGGCAGTTTTCCATACTTGCGGACAATCAGATTCAGGAAGATATTGGCATAAGTATCACCGGAGATAAAAATACCAATGCGCAGACCGTTGTACTGTTCCTGAATGGAATCCAGGATATTTCCCAGATGTTCTTTCATTTCTTCGTAAGTAGTTCCAAGTGGCTGAATGAGAATTTCATGTTTCTGGTTCTGCTCTTTGCAGTAATCGGAAAAGGCCTGAATCCTTTGATAAGCAGGAATCTGTCGGTCGGTAGGGGTATTGATATGGATCAACACCTGGCAGCCATGAGAAGCCAGAAGCTGACAGGCTTTGAAGGATCCGGAATAATTATCACAGTTGACACTGGAAATGTAGTGGTCTTCCCGTTCCACTGCTACAACCGGAATCGGCAGACTGGCAAGTTCCAGAGAAGGAAGGGTGTGACTGAGTACGATCAGACCTTCAATTTTGTAAGCCAACAGTTCCTGAATGTATTTTCGCTCCGTCTCTTCTTTGTCCTTTCCGATAAAGACCAGAAACTTATAACCAAAGGTTTCGTAAGTGGACAAAATCTGGTTCAGCATTTCCGAATAGTAGGCCAGATAGAGATTGGGAATGAGGATTCCGATAAATTCGGTCTGACCGTTTGCCAGAATTCTGGCTACCTTATTTTCTTTATAATCCAGTTTTTCCAGTGCATCCGATACAATCTTCTGATTTTCCGGTGTGAGAGAGTCCGGATTGTTAAAATAGCGGGATATGGTGGTTTTGGAAAAACCGGTAAATTTTGCAATATCATTAAAGGTTATGTTTTTTTTCTTTTCTGCCATAATGTTCACCATCTGTTAAAGAATTGTTTTTTTTATTATAGCAGAAAAACGAAAAACTCTCAATGGTTCTCAAGGAGAAAAATGGAAAGTGACCGGTTTTGTAAAAAATAGATGAAAATGGAAAACCTTATTAATGAAAAATGCTGAAAAGCCTTTTGGTAATTGTGTTTCAGAGATTCTTGTGCTATTATAAAATTAGAAAGTGACCGGTTATGTAACCGAAACAAACAATAAAATCATACGGGGTAGGAACCGAAATACAGGAGGAAAAAATGGGTAAGAAAGAGATTGTTTTTCAGGAAAGAATGAATCGTCATCACGATGAACTGAAGTGGCTGTATACGGAGTTGTATGGAAACAGCGATATGTTTGCAGAACTTTGTTCACAGATGTATGAATATTACAAAGCCCGCAAGCAGAAACTGCATAACCGTGACGCAAAAAGAGCAGAGGATCCGGATTGGTTCAGAAAAAAAGATATGCTGGGTATGATGCTTTATATTGATAACTTTGCAGGAAACTTAAAGGGTGTTCGTGAAAAACTGGATTATCTGAAATCCTGCAATGTAAACTGTATTCATTTGATGCCATTTCTGGATTCTCCGGAAGGCCGTTCCGACGGTGGTTATGCAGTTGCTGATTTCAGAAAAGTAAAACCGGAACTGGGTACCATGGAAGATCTGGCAGAACTGACCGATGCCTGTCATGCAAAAAATATGAATGTATGCATGGACTTCGTTATGAATCATACTTCCGAAGACCATGAATGGGCAAAACGTGCAAGAAACGGTGAAGGCGAATATATGAGCCGTTATTTCTTCTATGACAGCTATGATATTCCGGCAGAATATGAAAAAACAGTACCGCAGGTATTTCCTACCACGGCACCTGGTAATTTCACTTATCTTCCCGAGATCAAGCATCATGTAATGACAACCTTCTATCCTTATCAGTGGGATTTGAATTACAAAAATCCAAGAGTCTTTAATGAGATGATGTATAATTTCCTGTATCTTGCAAACCAGGGAATCGATGTAATCCGTATTGATGCGGTTCCCTATATCTGGAAAGAGCTGGGAACACAATGCAGAAACCTTCCGCAGGTGCATACCATTGTCCGCATGATGCGTATGATCGCAGAAATCGTATGCCCAAGTGTCATCCTTCTGGGAGAAGTCGTTATGGAGCCGGAAAAAGTAGTTCCTTATTTTGGAACCATTGAAAAACCGGAGTGCCATATGCTTTACAATGTCACCACGATGGCAAGTACCTGGCATACCGTAGCTACGCACGATATCCGTCTTCTGAAAAAACAGATGGATATTGTAAATGGACTTCCAAAAGAATATGTATTCCTCAATTATCTCAGATGCCACGATGACATTGGCTGGGGTCTGGATTATCCGACTTTAAAGAGCTGGGGACTGGAGGAAATCTCTCATAAACGCTACCTCAATGATTTCTTTACCGGAAAAGTACAGGGAAGTGTCAGCAGAGGCGAACTTTATAATGACGACCCGGTAACGATGGATGCCCGTTTCTGTGGAACTACTGCTTCCATGTGTGGAATCGAATCTGCACTTTACGAGAAGGATGCGAACAAACTGGAAGAAGCGGTACGGACGGATCTGATGCTGCATGCCTATATGCTGGTGCAGTCCGGTATTCCAATGCTTTACAGCGGAGATGAGGTAGGACAGTTAAATGACTACACTTATAAAGAAAATCCTTCCAAAGCAGTGGATTCCCGTTATCTGCACAGAGGCGCTTTTCAATGGGAAGCAGCAGACAAATGCAAGGATACAGATACGGTGGAAGGAAAACTGTTTACGACTTTGTCAACACTGGAAAAAGTAAGAAGAACGGAATCTGTATTTGATGCAGATGCGAATGCCTATACTTATGATGTAAAAGATAACAGTATTCTTGCCATTATCCGTATGAAAGAAGAAGAAAGATTCCTGGGAATCTTTAATTTCAGCAATGAAACAAAGACAGCGTGGATTCAGGAAGAGGGTACATTTAAAGATCTTCTGACAGGAAAGAAATTCCAGATGAAAGATTATGTTTTGCCGCCGCATGGTTTTGTATGGGCAAAAAAAGTAAAATAATAAAGAAAATGACGAAATAAGAAAAACGGGGCTGTCGGGAAATAGATAGTTCTAAATAAGGGGCAGATGTGAAAGAGACCTTGCGTTTATCTGGCTTACCAAAGGACAGAAACCCAAAAGAGATGCGTTCTATGAATTCAAGAATAAAAAACTAACTGCTGATGTATTGGATGAACTGAACTATCAGTTTCTCCGCCGTCTGCAAAAAGATGGAAAAAAGTAGTAGGAATCACATGGATGCAGGCAGATGATCATTTGTGATTGCTATTTCTTGAAAATTAAATATTAACAATAATCAGCTCCCTCACCCAATTAAAATGCAGTGAGGGGGCTTTTTTCAATGTTTCTTTAAGGTTTTATGCTATAATCAGATAATAGTGGAGGTGTACCAGAATGAAAATACTGCTTGTTGAAGATGAAAAAAGGATGGCACAGGCATTATGTCAAATCCTGCGCCTTGAAAATCTTCTTTCTATTCGGTGGTTGTCTCACAAGACGGCAGTATGCTGGTAGCTGAAAACGGCAATGAGATTTATTCCAATGAAGAATTGCTGGAACTTACCGGTGAGGTCAATGTAAAGACAGACAACATCGGAACCATAGGAAGTCTGATGTATTACAAGGCAGATAAAGGGGGGTATACCCTGGTTGCATTTCTGGATAATAGTCTGAACCAAAAAAGCATGTCGGCATTACTGAAATACACCCTGTATGGCGGGATTCTCGCTATTGTCGTGTTTTTCTTTCTGTCCGTTTATCTTGCCAGAATGATCATTCGCCCTCTGGAAGAAAATCATATTAAGCAAAAGCAGTTTATTTCTGATGCCGGACACGAGCTGAAAACCCCGATTTCAGTGGTCAGTGCCAATGCGGAACTATTAGCAAGAGAAATCGGAGAGAATCAGTGGCTTGCGAATATTCAATATGAAAATGAGAGGATGGGAGATTTAGTAACCCAGCTCCTTGATCTTGCCCGTATGGAAAATGTAACACCGCAGATGGAAATAGTGGATTTCAGTCATCTGGTCAGCGGTGAGACATTGCCGTTTGAAAGTGTGATATATGAAAACGGAATGGTATTCCACTGTGAAATCCAGGATAAGATCCTGGTGCACGGTAATGCCATGCAGCTGAAACAGATTACAGCTATTCTTCTGGATAATGCCGTGAAGCATTCTACGGCAGGCGGAGAAATATTACTGACATTGAAAAAAGAGCATGGACGGGCGGTTCTTTCCGTGATCAATGATGGGGATGAGATTCCTGCTGAGCAGTGTAAGCATCTTTTTGAACGTTTTTACCGGATGGATGAAGCTCGTAACGGGGAAGACAAACATTACGGTTTGGGGCTTGCGATTGCCAGGGCCATCGCTGTAGGACATCGTGGCAAAATCGAAGTAAAATGCCATGACGGAAAAGTTCAGTTCATCATCAGTCTTCCGGCAGAAAAATAGATTATAATTTCATATTTTTCAATTTTTCTTCAATCTACCTCCTGTACTATGAGTGTATCAAAAGTACAGGAGGTTTTTTTATGGGATTCCAAACCGTTTTTAAACGTTATGAAATCAAATATATGCTGACACAGGAACAGAAGCAGAAAGTACTTAAGGCTATGGAGCATTATATGGCACTGGATGGATATGGACGTACGACAATACGCAATCTTTATTTTGATACAGATAATTATCGCCTGATCCGGCGCTCCATTGATAAACCGGCTTACAAGGAAAAGCTTCGTGTCCGGAGTTACACACAGGCAGATGCCGACAGAACCGTGTTTGTGGAACTGAAGAAAAAGTATCAGTCTGTTGTATATAAGAGGCGAATTGCACTGCCTGAGTTTGAGGCGATGAGGTGGCTGGCGGGAGAGCATCCCTGCCCGAAGGACATCCAGATTTCCAGGGAAGTAGATTATTTCCTTTCGTATTACCAAACACTTCGTCCGGTTGTTTTCCTGTCTTACGAGCGTGAGGCATACTACGAGAAAAATGGAGAAGATTTTCGCATAACTTTTGATGATACGATCCTGTGCCGACAGGAGGATCTGTCATTGAAATCAGAGGTGTATGGTACTCCGTTACTGCCGGAAGGAATGGTTCTGATGGAAATCAAATGCTCCGGCGGTATGCCATTGTGGATGACCCGGGTTCTGTCGGAACAACATATTTATCATACATCGTTTTCCAAGTACGGAACGGCATATCAGACCATGATTTTTCCAAAAACAAAGAGCGTAAACACACATAAAGATAAGGAGGCTGCTTAGAAAATGGAAAGTTTATTCAGAGGTTTATTTGATTCTGAACTCACGACGGTCATCAGTGTGACCGACTTTATGTTATGCCTGGGATTGTCCCTTGTGCTCGGTCTGATCATGGCTGTCAGTTATATGTATCGTACCCGCTATACCAAAAGCTTAAAGCTCTGCTTCTTATGGCGGATTTAAGGGCGGCGGTAAACCAGGCCGTTCTTCTGTTCAGGCGGTTCCGGAAGAAAACAGTACCAATATGATGCCTCAGGAAGAAAGCAGCCGTATGACAACGTCGGAAGAAAGCAGTACCAGTATGAAAGGCTTAAAAGCGGTCAGTGGTATTCTGGTTTCCAATGGCAGGATAACCATTGATTCTGCAGATGATTCGATTCACTCCGACACATCTGTGATCATAAATGGAGGTACCTTTGAGCTTGCTTCCGGTGACGATGCGGTTCACGCAGAGGACACACTCACAATTACAGACTGCAATATGAATATATCGAAATCTTACGAAGGCCTTGAAGCACAGGAACTTTATGTGAAGGGTGGAACGATTGTATTAAACGCCACGGATGATGGTCTGAATGCTTCCGGAGGTACCGATTCCAGCGGTACGACAGGAGGAAGAGATGGCATGTCTGGCGGTGGAAAGCAGTCTTCTGGGAATGGTGTGATTGAAATATCCGGTGGTAATCTGACCATCTATGCTTCCGGTGATGGCCTGGATTCGAATGGAACCGTGACGATTTCGGATGGATATATCTATGTGGCGAATCCGACTGCAGGAGATACTTCTATCATTGATGCGGATGTCAGTCCGGTCATTACCGGCGGAACGTTTGTCAGCACCGGATCGACGACGATGATGGCACAGACGTTTGCATCTTCTTCTACTCAGGGTGTCATTAGCTGTACAACCGGGGCACAATCTCCGGGATCTGTTGTAACAGTAAAAGACAGCAATGGCAACAGTGTCATTTCTTATGAAGTGGAATATAGCTGTGCCATGGTAATTATCAGCAGCCCGGACATCGTAAAGGGTGACGCATATACGCTTACGATAGGATCGACATCTGGCAGTGTTCAGGCTGAATAAAAACAAAATGGGACGTATCGACGGATACGTCTCTTTCTATAAAGTAGGTGATGGAGATTGGATAAGAATTATGTTGCGTTGATTCCGGCATATAAACCGGGAGACTATTTGCTCGATTTGACTGTCAAATTGAAAGGAAAAGGATTTTCAGTTGTAATTGTGGATGATGGGAGCGGAGCAGATTATGCAGATTTCTTTTTAGCATCTACCTGTTTTGCTGAGGTATTACATCACTCGGAGAACATGGGAAAAGGTCGTGCATTAAAAACAGGGATTAACGCTATATCCCGTTATTGTACATCAGATACAGTGATCGTAACAGTTGATGCAGACGGCCAGCATTGTGTTGAGGATGCACTGGCAATTTGTAATATTGCTCAAAAGGCTCCAAACACTCTGGTGCTCGGAAGCCGCAAACTCAAAGAAAATGTACCTTTGCGCAGTAAGTTTGGAAATACAGTCACAAGATTTGTTTATTATATTTCTACGGGATTGAAAGTACATGATACTCAAACGGGACTTCGTGCTTTTCGGGCGGAACTTATCCCTGTACTCAGAGATATTCCGGGAGAACGGTACGAGTATGAGATGAATGTATTACTTCGTTTTGCCCGTGATAAGATTCGGATTCTGGAGCATGAGATTGAAACGATCTATATTGATAATAATGCCCAGTCTCATTTTGATACGGTAAAGGATTCGGTACGAATTTACAAGGAAATACTTAAATTTTCTGCATCTTCTTTCGTGGGATTTCTTGTGGATTATTCTTTATACAGTTTATTGCTGTTCATAACGAATAATCTGTGCATTGCTAATGTTGCAGCAAGAATAGTCAGTGCAAGCGTGAATTTTTTCCTTAACAGGAAGTTTGTTTTTAAAAGCAGAGGTCCTCTTTTAAGGGCGGCATTACAATACTTTTTGCTTGCAGCAGGGATTCTGATCGGCAATACCTTTGTACTTGAATTTATTGTGAATGCCTATGGCGTAAATCAGATGCTTGCAAAAATTATGACAGAAGTTATGTTTTTTATTTTAAGCTGGCTTATACAAAAACTCATTGTTTTCAAAAGAAGAGCAGGAGGTGTTTGTTAAAATGAAAAAGAATCTTTGGGGCATATGCTACGGTTTGACTCTGGTTGCTTTTACAATATATGTGTTGCTGGATACATTTGTAATCACAAGAGTTTATGAGACGGTGCAATCTGATTACAACACTAGAGCGTGTTTGAAAAATAAAAATTGCACAAAATATATGTTTTACCTGCCTTTC
>OBLI01000189.1_pt1 | contig 67774 bp, 50 predicted proteins | sample 1519701 | NCBI WGS metagenome assembly OBLI01 (sample SAMEA3663005, study PRJEB22513) | pig gut metagenome | biome: pig gut; feature: pig-associated habitat; material: faeces | place: France | collected 2012
CAGGACTGGCTCTTGCGCTTGATAACGAATATGCAAGCCGAATGGTTGAGCTGACAGCAGAGTGATTTTAAAGGTAAAAAGGTAAAAAGGTAAAAAAGGCTGACGCCTTGAGAAGGGAAAAGTGAAAAACGAAAAGTGAAAAATCCTATGGCCTTTTTAAAAGGTAAAAAGGTAAAAGAAGATAATGGCTATTGTAAAAACGATAAACGGAAAGACCCCACAGTGGGGCAAAAATTGTTTTATTGCAGAGAACGCGGCTCTTAGCGGCGACTGTGTGCTGGGCGACGACTGTAGCGTGTGGTACAGCGCTGTGCTGCGCTCGGATGTGGATGCCATTCGCTGCGGCAACCGCGTGAACATTCAAGACTGTGCTTGTGTGCATCAGACGGGAGGCATCCCTTGTGTGCTTGAAGATGATGTGTCGGTGGGACATGGGGCCGTGGTGCATGGGGCTACCGTGCGCAAGGGGGCGTTGATCGGCATGAACGCAACGGTGCTCGACAAGGCCGACATTGGCGAGGGAGCCATCATTGCTGCTGGAGCTGTGGTTCTTCAAGGCACGCATGTGCCACCGCATGAACTGTGGGCTGGCGTTCCTGCTCGCAAGATGAAGGAATGTCAACCTGGACAGGCAGAGGAGTTTGCACGCCATTATGCCGGATATTTGAAAGATTGGTATCTTCAATGATGAGCAGACGTTAACAATGAGCAATTATGAACATTGAGCAGGTTAGAGATTTTGTGCTGTCGTTGTATGGGGTGACGGAAGACCAACCTTTTGGCGATGACAACATTACCTTTCGTGTGGAAGGCAAGATCTTTTTGTGTCTTTGGTTAGCAAACGACAAGCAAGAAACAAGAGATTCGATGCTACGGTTCGCATGTAAGTTGGCTCCTGAACGTAACGAGATGCTGCGAGAGCAATATGAGGCTGTAACGCCTGCGTTTCATTGGAACAAAAAACATTGGAGCGATATCTATTATGAACAGCTTGAACCTGAGCAGGTGATGGCGTGGATCGTAGAATCGTATGAGCTGATCGTCAGCAAGCTGCCTAAGGCGGTGAGAGCAAACTTTTTATAACAACAAAGCGTCACCACAAAAACATGGTGACGCTTTGTGTCATAGCAAACTTTTTTAATACAAATGTAATATTGACAAAATGATATTCAAATAGCCATAATCGGTGCACAAATGTTCTGCTTAAACGTGCTTATTGTTCCTTTATGTAAACTATTTTAACGTATGAAGTATTGTGAGTTGATGTGAATCAATTAAAATATCAAAAAAATCTTAACGAAAACTATACGTTATTAAATTATTATTATTATCTTTGCAATGTAATCATAAGCCAAAACAAAATAATTGAATAATAACTACATGCGTTAACATGATGTTTGCAGGCAACTTGAGTGTCAAAGAAATCGTGACTGGGCAATAACGGCATGGCTACAATGGCAAGTCGCTGTCGAAAGACATGCGAAACTCTATAAACTGAACATCACACCGTTTAACAATTATAACAAAAAAACCAAATTGTTTTCAAGTATGAATTTTAAAAGAATGTATCTTACCGCACTTTTAGGTATGATTTTCTGCCTATTGTGGGGTGGTGTGGGCACAATCAATGCCCAGACCAAGACAGTTGCCGGAACCGTTTCCGACGACAAAGGCGAACTGATCGTAAGCGGTACCGTTCGTGTGAAAGGCACACAGACGGCTACAATCACCGACATCGACGGTAAATATTCTATCAGTGCTCCCGCTGGAGGAACACTGGTGTTCTCGTATTTGGGCTACTTGAGCCAGGAGATTCCTGTCGCTCAGGCTAAGAACGGCAAACTCAATGTGGTGCTGAAAGCCGAGGATACCACTCTTGACGAGCTGGTAGTAGTAGGTTACGGTACAATGCGTAAGTCCGACCTTACAGGTTCTGTATCTAACACTAAGGGTGCCGACATCATCAAGCAGCAGTCTTTCAACGCCCTTGACGGTTTGAAGGGTAAGGCTGCCGGTGTCAACATCTTCAGCAATACAGGTCAGCCTGGTGGTGAGATGCGCGTTATTATCCGTGGTATCGCTACCATCAATGCTTCTACAAGTCCTCTCTACATTGTAGACGGCGTGGCAATGAGCGACTTCAACCTTCTCAACCCGAACGATATCGAGTCTATCGAGGTGCTGAAGGACGCTTCTGCAGCAGCCATCTACGGTGCTCGTGGTGCCAACGGTGTGATTATGGTTACCACAAAGCGCGGCAATGGTGGACAGGGTGTGCATGTGTCTTATGACGGCTCTCTCTCAGTGAGCACAATGGCTCGCAAGATGGATGTCATGAACTCTAAGGAGTGGATGGCAGCTTTCAAGCAGGGTCTGGAGAACGCTAACCAGTTCCAGGGTATGAACTTTGACACCGATCTGTCAAAGATCTTTACCGACGAGCGCCTGTTCAAGAACGGCGAGCCTATCTACGACACTGACTGGCAGGACGCTTGCTCTCGCACAGCACTCTCTCAGAACCACCAGCTGAGCATCCAGCGCACAGGTGCTGACGGCAGCTCTATCGGTGCATTCCTTAACTTCACCGACCAGCAGGGTATCCTCCTTAACTCTTACTACAAGCGTGTCAACGCTAAGGTTTCTTACGACGACAACCCCACAAAGTGGCTGTCTACTTCTGTAAATATGTTGGTTAACCACACTTGGGGTAACCGTACATCAGACAACCCCTACAGCCAGGGCGGTCTGCGTACTATGATTGAGCAGGTTCCGTTCCTCCCCGTTTCTCTTAACGGCGAGTACATGCAGAACAACATGATTAGAACTACTGCCATTCTGAAGGACAAGAACGATCCTTCTCGTGGCTATCAGGGATTCCAGCCCGAGGGTGTAGGTAACCCTGTAGAGATTTTCAAGCGTGTTGAGTCTATGTCTTACAACACTCAGATTTTCGGTAACGCAGCTCTTACATTCCACCTTCTCAAAGGTCTTGACCTGAAGACTCAGGTTGGTGTCGACTACCACAACGGCCGTAGCCAGGGCTACACTCCGTTCAAGCCTCACCAGATTATCGATATGAGCGCCAACGGCTCTGCATCTGCAAGCAACAGCAGCTCTCTCTACTGGCAGGAGGAGACCTACCTTACTTATATTAAGGACTTCGACAAGCATCACCTCAACGCAATGGCAGGTGCTTCTTGGCAGGCTCGCAAGTACACATACTTCGGCGCTTCTGACTCTAAGTTTATGGACGACTACTACGGATTCTACAACCTCGGTGCAGGTACTGAGAAGCCTTCTGTAGGCAGCGATTACGACAAGTGGGCAATGAACTCTTACTTCCTCCGTCTGGCTTACAACTACAACAACACTTACATGGCTACCGTAACAGGTCGTTACGACGGTTCTTCTAAGTTCGGTGAGAACAACAAGTACGCGTTCTTCCCCTCTGTAGGTCTCGGTTGGTTGGCTTCTAACGAGAAGTTCCTTGAGAACAACAAGACCATCAGCAAACTGAAACTGCACACCTCTTTCGGTATGACAGGTAACTCAGAGATCGGTACTTACCGTTCTATCGCTACCATGAGCCAGGGCACAACCATCCTCAACGGTTCTATGGTTACTGTTTCTTACCTCGACAAGATGCCTAATGCAAACCTGAAGTGGGAGAAGACCGCTCAGTTTGACCTTGGCTTCGAGCTCGGTCTGTTCAACAACCGACTGAATTTCGACGTTTCTTGGTACTATAAGTACACCAGCGACCTGCTCCTCAACCGTCCTGTTCCTGAGTCAACAGGTTACTCTTCAATCATGGACAACATTGGTGCAGTGTCTAACCGCGGTCTCGATATCCTCGTAAAGGCTTATCCCGTACAGACAAAGGACTTCCAGTGGAGCTCTACTCTTAACCTCAGCTTCAACAAGAACAATGTTGAAAAACTCGACGAAGGTGCTTCTGTTGACCCCGTTAGCGGCAAGCGCCAGATTACTCTCGACGGCTTCGTAGGCTACGATATGCTTATCCGCGAGGGTGAGCCTCTCTCTTCATTCTACGGTTACAAGCGCGCAGGTATCTACGACGGCGTTCCCAGCAACTGGGATCCCGAGACAATGAACATCCCTGGCACCGTAGGTGAGAAGGTTACATACAAGGAGCGTCAGATTATCGGTAACGGTCTGCCTGACTGGATGGGTTCATTTGTGAACACATTCTCTTACAAGAACTTCGACCTTACTCTCGATATGCAGTTCTCTTGGGGTGCTGACGTCATGCAGGAGTTCTACCACTCAACTGTTGCACGTTTCCTCACCAACGGTCTTGACCGCATCTACAAGGAGGCTTGGCATCCGACACTCAACCCGAACGGCAAGGAGCAGGCTCTGCGTCTGAACAACTTCGGTATGGGTGCTAACAACCAGGCTGACTCTGACTGGGTATGCGATGGCTCTTACCTGCGTTGCAACCTCCTGCAGCTGGGTTACACCTTCGACAAGAACCTCATCTCTAAGATTGGTCTTTCTAACCTCCGCGTATATGCAGGTGTGAACAACTTGTTCCTCATCACCTCAAGCGACTATAATGGCTACGATCCCGACAACTCTTCACGTCTGGGTGGCAACAACTGGGGTACCAACCGTCAGTTCTTCACCTATCCTCGTGCAAGAACCTTCACATTCGGTCTTAACGTTGCATTCTAATTATAAAGTATAGATTTTTCAAAAGAAAATAAATATAGACAACTTATGAAAAAGTCAATCAATATATTAATGGCTGGCGCGTTTGTGGCTGCAACCATGGGACTGACATCTTGCGATGACTTCCTGAAGGAAAAGCCACTCGACGCTAAGGCTTCAACAGAATTCTGGAAAACTGCTGATGACGCTGAGTCGGGTGTTGCAGCACTCTATTTCGGCGGTGTGCCCTACCTGAACAATGCAGGTGGCGGATGGCAGCCTAAGGCTACCATGTACGGTGGCATCATCTCTGGTCTTTACTACGACGACCACGGAGATTCACAGCTCGCAGAGGCTTCAAAGAACTGCATGTTCAACATGGAGAAATTCACTTCTTCTGCTATGACACTGTGGCATGAGTTCTACAAGGGCATCTCTCGTGCAAACTTCGTACTGGAGAACGTGCCCAAGATGACAAGCGTGCTCGACAAGGCTACCATCGACAACTACGTTGCTCAGGGTAAGTTCTTCCGCGCTTACGCTTACTTCTACCTCGTTAAGGAGTTCGGTGACGTACCTTACGTTACCAAGCCTTACACATCTACCGAAGGTATGTTCGTTGAGCGTACACCGGCAGCAGAGGTTTACAAGAACATCATTGACGAGCTGACTCCTCTGGCAGAGGGCACCGCTCTTCCCCAGAAGTCGTTCTACGACAACGGTTGCCGCGTAACACGCGCAATGGCTCAGACTCTGCTCGCAGAGGTTTACCTGCAGCGTGCTGGCTTCCCCTGCAATGGTGGTGATGCTGACTACAAGCAGGCTGCTAAGTACGCAGAGATGGTTATCAGCGGTGGCACTGCAGAGCTCGAGCAGAAGAACGGAAGCTCTGACGACCTTAACTCTGCATACAACGTAATCAAGAACTCTAAGACCTCTAAGGAGATTATCTACGCTAAAGAGTATGACTACAGCAATCAGAAAATCGGTAATGGCTACGTTAACCTCTGCATGGGTACAGACGCTACTACATGGAAGGACGCTAATGGCAAGTCTCTCTTCAAGATGAACGTTATGCACAAGACTTACCAGCCCAGCGACATCATCCTTAACAGCTATGCTGATGACGATGTTCGTGGTATGGAGAAGCAGTTCTTCTTCAAGAATTGGACTGACGCTACAGGTGTTACACACACTCTTGACTATCCCGGCATCTGGGCATGGTTCGAAGAGACCGCTATCACAGACGGTACTTCTGGTGACAACAACATCCCCACCATGCGTTACGCAGAGGTTCTGCTCATCGCTGCTGAAGGCTACGCTCGCACAGGTGAAACAGCAAAGGCAGAGGGCTTGCTGAACCAGGTTCGTAAGCGTGCTGGTCTTCCTAACTATAGCGCAAGCGTAAATGGCGACCTTGTAAAGGCTATCCTCACAGAGCGTCTGCACGAGTTCCCCGTAGAGTTCAAAATCTGGGACGATATCCGTCGTACACGTCTCTACCCCGAGGCTATCATGGCTGGCTCTGCTCAGAAGAAGGACATTCTGGAGTGGACTCCGCTGGCAAGTGCAAAGATTCAGAACAAGCCGGTTGACAATGTTAAGGTTGGTGCGCTCCCCGAGTATGTGCTCTTGTGGCCGATTCCTCAGGACGAGATGCAGCGCAACCCGGCTTTGGAAGGTCATCAGAACCCGGGCTGGAACTAATCAAGCGTGACTCGCAACAAATGTTTTTGTCGGAAGCCCTGACCTGTAAAGGCAGGCTTCTGGCGCTGACAACAAAATAAAAAAAGAGACATTCGGAACTTCCGGATGTCTCTTTTTTTGGGGGATTATTAAATGTCTGTTGTTCTGCTTTCCTGTTCTTAAACCCAAATCGGTCATTAGGCCGTTTTTATGTCGTTTTTTATAACTGCTTGCAGTCTTTTGGTTTTTATAAGTTGTCTTTTGCTTGTTTTTAATTCGCAATAGCTCGCTATTACTCATTAAAAGCCAAACAAAATCCACTCTTCTAAAAATCCAAAATACAAGCAAGCCCTAACGACCGATTTGGGTTTAATGGTCTTTATTCGTCGTCTTCTTCTTCGTCGTCATCTTCTTCGTCGTCAAGTTCAAAGCCGAACATTGAGGGGTCAACGAAGGCATCGAGGGCGCGACGTTCTTTCTTTGTTGGGCGGCCTGTGCCGCGTGCGCGGTCGACGAATCCGCTTATGCGGCTCATCTCAAGAAGCTCATACTGCTTGGGGTCTGTGACGTTTTCATAAATCTCAGGCAGCAGTTTGGCACCGACACGCTGCTCGATGGTTTTGAGAATCTTGAACGAGTAGGTGATGGGCGGTTTCTTTACGCTCACCGTCTCGCCAACCTTCACCATGTGACTGGGCTTCATGTTCATGCCGTTCTTGGTGACGCGACCATTCTTGCATGCGTCGGCAGCGATGGAACGTGTCTTGAAGATGCGTGCCGCCCATAGCCATTTGTCTATTCGTGCTTCGTTTGCCATTTCTCGAATCGTTATTTCTTTCCCAACTTGTTATATTGGTTCATCGTTATGTTGATGCCTGCCAACACAAAACTCTTGATCATCTCTACAGCGGTGTCGATGCTGGGCTGAAGAACCTTCATGTCATCATCGCTATAGCGGCCAAGAACCCAGTCGACCTGCGCTCCACGGGGGAAGTCGTTGCCGATGCCCATGCGTAGACGGGCATACTGCTGACCGATGAGCTGCTGAATGTTGCCGAGACCGTTGTGGCCGCCATTGCTGCCGTTGCCTTTCAAGCGGAAGGCACCGAGAGGAAGCGACAGGTCATCAACGATAACGAGCAGATGGCTCTCGTCGATGTTTTCCTTGTTCATCCAATAGCGCACGGCGTTGCCGCTGAGATTCATGTAGGTGGTGGGCTTGAGCAGAAACAGTTTGCGGCCTTTAAGGCTCGTCTCTGCCACAAAGCCGTAGCGACGGTCGTCGAAGGTGGCGCCTACGGCGTTGGCAAAGGCATCGAGCACCATAAAGCCGGTGTTGTGGCGTGTCTGATCATATTCGGCACCAGGGTTGCCAAGACCCACAATGAGGTATTTGTCCATTTTCTCTTGTTTTTCGTTTTGCTTTTTAACCCAAATCGGGCGTTAGGGCTTGCTTGGATTTTGGATTTTTAGAAGAATGGATTTTGTTTGGTTTTTAATGAGTAATAGCGAGCTATTGCGAATTAAAAACAAGCAAAAGACAACTTATAAAAACCAAAAGACTGCAAGCAGTTATAAGATAATACATAAAACGGCCTAATGACCGATTTGGGTTTAAGAACCCGCCTTAAAAAAGTTATGGCCGATTCTAAAAGTCGTAGCTTTGTAGAACCGGCCATAATAATCCTTATTTTTATTAAAGATGTACCTTCATCCTATGCCTTACTCGGCAGCGGCAGCAGCCGACATGGCAGCACGGGTCATCTTGATTGAGCAAACGATAACGTCCTTGCCTGTAGTCAGTTCCAGACCCTCGTAGCTCAGCTCACCAACCTTGATGCTCTTACCGATCTTCAGAGCGGTAACGTCAACGTCGAGGTGCTCGGGAATCTGCTGATAAGGAGCAGTAACGTTAATCTTGCGGATAGACAGGTTCATGCGGCCACCGTCGCGAACACCCTGAGCCAGACCAACGAGCTTAACGGGGATGCCGATGGTGATAGGCTTCTGGTCGTTAACCTCGAGGAAGTCAACGTGAAGCAGAGCGTCTGTTACGGGGTGGAACTGAAGCTCCTTCATGATAGCTGTGTGTGACTCGCCGTCGATGACGAGGTTGATAACGTAGATGTGGGGAGTGTAAACAACCTTGCGCAGCTCTGTCATGGGGCAAGCGAATGACATTGCAACGGGCTTGCCGTCAGCTGTTGCCTGACCATAGAGGTTACAGGGAACGAGTCCTTCTTTTCTCAGTGTTTTAGAAGCTTTCTTGCCAAGGTCTGTACGCTTCTGACCTGTTACATTAATCTCTTTCATAATGTGTTACTCTAAATTAAGTTGTTGATAATTTTACATGCCTTAATTCGCCATCACACGAGAACTTTTTATTACATTTCTACTGGATGTGCTCAAAAAAGCGGTGCAAAGTTACACTTTTTCTGACAATTGTGCAAAGAATATCTAAAAAAAGACTTAAAGAATAGGCTTTTTCTTGGCTGTTAGAGGTTTTTTGTCTAAATTTGCATCGCATTATTAAGAAAGAACACAAATTATTAGAGAATGATTAATCGTGAATTGATAAGAATTAAGATAGTGCAGTTGACCTACGCTTACTATCAGAACGGCAGCAAAAACATGGATACAGCTGAGAAAGAACTCATTTTCAGCTTGTCAAAAGCCTATGATTTGTATAATTATCTGCTGGAGCTTATAGTGGCAATAACCCGTGAGGAGCAGCACCGCGTTGAGGTGAACACCAAGCGCGCGCAGAGAGAGGGCACAGAGATGCCGTCAACCAAGTTTGCGTACAACAAGTTTGCAACGCAGCTTGAGGAAAACCGCATGCTCAACACCTTTATAGAAACAACAAAGCAGACGTGGGAAAACGATATCGAGTTTGTGCGCAAGATGTGCAACCAGATCGAGGAGAGCGAGGTGTATGCCGACTATATGGCATCATCGGACGAGTCGTACGAGGCTGACCGTGAGCTGTGGCGCAAGCTCTACAAGCTGTTTGTGCAAGACAACAGCGACTTGGATGCGTTGCTGGAAGAGAAGAGTCTCTACTGGAACGACGACAAAGAGGTGGTCGACACATTCGTGCTGAAGACCATCAAGCGCTTTGACCCGAAGGAAGGCAGCAAGCAAGAGCTGTTGCCCGAATATAAGGATCTTGAGGATAAGGATTTTGCACAGAAGCTGTTCCGCTCAACCATACTTAACGCAGACCAGTATCAGCGTTACATGAGCGAGACATCACGCAACTGGGATTTCTCACGATTGGCATACATGGATGTGGTGATCATGCAGATCGCCATCGCCGAGATGCTCACATTCCCTAACATACCTGTAAGCGTGACCATTAACGAGTATGTGGAGCTGGCCAAGCTCTACTCTACACCGAGAAGTGGTGGCTACATTAACGGCATGCTCGACTCTATTGCCCGTTTCCTTATCGGCACAGGCAAGATGTTCAAGAGCATTAACGAGCCCAAGAACAAGAAAGAGGTTGATCCAGAAAACGAGGACGATGAGGAGGTTAACAGCGAGGTAAAGGCCAATGCTGAGGTGAAGGCTAACGCTGAGGCTGCTGTAGAGGAAGAACCGAAGCCTGTGAAGCGTCGTCCTGGTCGTCCGCGCAAGAATCCGGTACAGGAGTAAGCGGCTTGCGCGATCATTTAAATAATAGAAACTAAAAACAAGAAAAAAATATGACAACAATGGTATTGGCTGCTCAGGCAGCACAGGGTGGCGGCATGGGCATGCTCGTCATGATGGTGGCAATCTTCGCTATCATGTGGCTCTTCATGATTCGTCCCCAGCAGAAAAAGCAGAAGGAGATTCGCAATTTCCAGAACTCGCTTCAGGAAGGCACAAAGGTGGTGACTGGCGGTGGAATCTATGGCACCGTGAAGCGCATTGACCTCACAACCAACACTCTGGAGCTGGAGGTGGCTCGCGGTGTGGTTATCACTGTGGACAAGTCGAGTGTTTACGCTGACATCAACTCGCAGGCTCCTAAGGCTTAAACAATAAGCGACAGGATGTCTTTAATGTAACAAACGTTTACGCGCAAAACCCGTTGGTGGCGTGGAGACAACTTAACCCGTTCATACAGCTTTTTTGTCGCAATGAAAAAACAAATGTTACGAATCTATAGAGGAGTCAGGAACTTCTTGTTCAGTCAAATGAACAAGCAGTTTCTGATTTTTTTGTTCTTCCTCATCTTGAGCGGAATGTTCTGGTTGATGATGACGCTCAACGAAACTTACGAGAAAGAAATTTGTGTGCCTGTGCGACTCGTTGGACAGCCGAAAAACGTGGTTGTGACAACGGAGATGGAGGACACGGTGAAGGTGATGGTTCGAGACAAGGGCTACACCCTTGCGACCTATCTCTATGGCGACCGCATAAGTGCGGTGAACGTGAATTTTGCTACTTATGCTAACAACGCGCAGGGACGTGGCTTCGTGCCTGCTGCCGACTTGCAGAAGCTGGTGCTGCAAAAGCTCAGCGCTTCGTCAAAGATAACGGCCATTAAGCCCGACAGGCTCGAGTTCTATTTCAGCCACGGCTACTCAATGAAGGTGCCTGTGCGACTGGCAGGCTCTGTGGTGCCTGCACGCTCATTCTATCTGGCTCGTACGCGAATAGCGCCAGACAGTGTGCTCATCTATGCCAGCAGGCAGCTGCTTGACAGCATAAAGAGTGTGAACACGGTGCCGTTGCGCATTGTCAACTTTAGCGACACCGTGGTGCGTACGGTTGATCTGGCTTCTATCAGAGGTGTGAAGATGGTGCCTGCACAGGTTAAGGTGGTTCTCTATCCTGACGTGCTGACAGAAGAAAGTCTGGAGGTGCCGATAAGGGCTATCAACATGCCCGACGGCAAGGTGTTGCGGACGTTCCCGTCGAAGGTGAAGGTGCGCTTCACGGTAGGCGTGAGCATGTTCCGTAAGGTGAACCCAGACCAGTTTGTTGTGGTTGCCGATTACAACGACTTGGCTGCCAACCCATCGCCGAAATGCCGATTGCAGATACGAACCATTCCTAACGGTGTGCGTAATGCTAAGTTGGAAATTCAAAATGTCGATTATCTCATAGAACAGCAATAATGAAAAGATGTGGGGCTGATGTCTTGCATGTTTTAGGATTAAAATCTCAGAAGCAAACAAAAATGAGAATAGCAATTACTGGCGGCATAGGAAGCGGCAAAAGCTATGTGTGCCGTGAGATCGAACGGCATGGATTTACGGTTTACGATTGCGACTCTGCTGCCAAACGATTGATGCGCTCAGATGCCGACCTGCAGCAAGCTCTTTGCCGGCTGGTGGGCGATGAGGTCTGCCGCGATGGCGTGTTGCAAAAGGCTGTGCTTGCAGAGTTTCTCTTGGCAAATGAGGACAATAAGCAGGCTCTTAACGCTGTGGTGCATCCTGCTGTGGCACGCGATTTTATGAAGAGCGGATTGGTGTGGTGCGAGAGCGCTATCCTTTTTGAAAGCCGTTTTGACGAACGCGTGACTTTTGACAAGGTGGTGTGCGTGACGGCACCGGTAGAGACGCGCGTGGAGCGTGTCATGAAACGCGACGGCATATCACGGGCAAAGGCTCTCGCCTGGATAGAGGCACAGATGCCGGAAAGGGATATCGTGGCACGAAGCAACTGGCAGATAGTGAATGATGGAAAAGCGGACGTTAAGGCTCAGGTGGAGGATCTGTTGAACAAGCTGTCGCTCGATGGCCTTGATTGAGCTTTCTTCTGTAACGTCTTACCACATAACAATTTCACCCCTTCCAATAGATTAGAAACAAGTTTTTAAAACAACAATTAAAAAATGGAAACAATTCTTTCAATTGCAGGCAAACCAGGCCTTTACAAACTGGTGTCTCGTGGAAACAGAAATCTTATCGTTGAGGCTATCGACGCCACTCATCGTCGTCAGCCCGCTTTCGCCAGCGACCGTGTAACAAGTCTGGCAGATATAGCTATGTACACTGATGCTGAGGACATTCCTCTGTGGAAGGTGTTCAAGAGTCTGGGTGAGAAGGAGCAGTCGAAGGAGTGCTCACTCAACTACAAGAAGTGCTCTGCTCAGGAGTTGCACGACTTCTTTGCTGAGGTTCTGCCCGACTATGACCGCGACCGCGTTCACGACAGCGACATCAAGAAGCTGATCCAGTGGTACAACATTCTTGTGAATAATGGCATCACCGACTTCGAGGCCACTCTTGCTCCTACAGAGGGCGACAACGTTGATGACCGTCAGGAAGAGGTTGAGGCTGCTGAGTAAAGATTGCTTGCAAAGCCTTAATCGATAAATCGAAAGCTTTTGTCGATAATCTTTTGTTGAAAGCTCTTATCGATAATCTTTTGTCGAAAGTTTTTATCGAAAATCCTTAATCGGCAATAAATAAAAATTAGGAGTCTATAACAACAATGTTTAGGCTCCTATTTTTTTCTTTTACTGTTATTCTGATTTTACATTGTAGAACATTTGGCGTTAAACTTTATCTCATTTTGACGTTATGAAGAAAAAGCTTGTTATTTATTCTGTCTTATCTCTTGTTCTGCTTTTGGCGGTTGCCATTGTGGGCACAAGTTTTTACATGCTCGACTACTCGCTTGGCGCAACTGCCGGGCGAGGCGATGAAAAAGGAGCTTTGAGTGCCTTCGTCAAACGCAATCCGCATCTTAAGCAATGGGCTGACAGCCTAAGAGACAATAAGGCGTTGCGAGACACCTTTATAATAATGCCCAACGGAGAGCGCCAACATGCCATCTTTGTTAGATCGTCTAAAGCTGAAGGACGCACAGCTGTGGTTGTGCATGGCTACACCGACCGATGCTACAGCATGCTTAACATCGCGTCAATATACCAAAGGACGATGGGCTATAACATCATCTTGCCAGACCTTCATGCCCACGGATTGAGTGAAGGCGATGATGTGCAGATGGGATGGAAAGACCGAAAGGACATCCTTCATTGGACCTCGGTGGCTGAGCGTATGTTCCGTTCGCAAGGGCATGCTTCGCAGATGGTCGTGCATGGCGTGTCTATGGGAGCTGCCACCACAATGTGTCTCTCGGGTGATGCTACGCCTGCCTACATACGCTGCTTTGTTGAAGATTGTGGCTACACCAGCGTGTGGGATGAGTTTGGATGGGAGGCTAAGAAGCGCTTCGGGGTGCCTGAGTTCCCTCTTATGTACACCACATCTGCCCTCTGCAAGCTGATGTATGGTTGGAGCTTCGGCGAAGCATCGGCTCTGAAGCAGGTGGCAAAGTGTCATAAGCCCATGCTTTTCATTCATGGCAGCAAAGACACCTTTGTGCCTACTGACATGGTGTATCCTCTATATGAGGCCAAACCACAGCCAAAGCAGTTGTGGATTGCGCGTGGAAGCATTCATGCACGTTCCTATAACGACTATCCGGAAGAATATTCGCGCCGTGTGGCTTCTTTCGTAGGAAAGTATATTCGTTAACCCCAATGGGGTAATATTACAAATATTCCCTCCCCACTTGTAGCAAGCGACGCTTTTGCTGACGATACTCATCATTGATGACGCTTCTTTCTGGCTTGAAGTAGGATGTGTGGACACCGAGCAAATCGAATATCACTTGTGGAAGATTGTCGGTCATAAAGGGACGGTCTACTGACCGCTTTATCCGCTCCATCGTGTGCGGATGGCTTGCAGCATAACGGGGTGAGGCGTATATCATGAAGGGGATGTCGAGTTGGCAACGCATGGCGCGTGGGTCATCTGTCTTGATATCGGTACGTCCCTGCTGCATACGGAAATTGTAGACCTCCTCGCCATGGTCGGAAAAATAGATGACGATGGCGTTGCGGTCTGAGAACATGCGTATGATGCTGTCTACAATGAAATCGTTGTAGAACGTGGCGTTAAGATAGTCTGCCACCACACTGCGCTGCTCGTCGTTTAGAGGCAGATGGCTCTTTACGTCTCTTCTGTCAAACTTTATAAATTCCTTCGGACATCGTTCGCCGTACATGGCGTGTTGGCCGTATAGATGGAAGATGATGAAGTTGCGCTTCGTCGATTCTATCTCTTTTCGGTTTGAGCAATAAACATCGATGAGCTGCTTGTCATAGCCGTAAGTGCGCATGTTGTGATGGTCGAAGAGGTAAGGGCCGATATCAGGAGCATTGAAGAATCCCATCGAAGCATTAAACTCCTTGTCCATCTCCATGCCCGCATACTGGTTGCTGTAGAACACCACGTTGTAGCCGCAGCGGCGCAGCAGGAAAGGGAAGAGGGGTGCATCGCACCAACTAAGGTTGTCGCCAACTGCCACAGGTGAAAGAAACTGTTTGAAATTTTGCGTGGTGCCATTGTCCGATGCCACCACATCGTTGAAGACAAAGAGCTTTCCTTGTTTCGCCAAAGTCTTGAGTCGTGGATTTGTGTCATATTTGCCATCGTAGAGATTGCTCATGTGGCGATTGAACGACTCGCCTACTATCAACACCACGTCGGCCTCGCGTTCGCTGCATGTCACCTTTTCCTTATAGTTATGTAGCGACCTTGCGCACCGCGCAAACTCGTCGCGGAAACCCTTGTAAGTAAGCACCGACTGCCAGATGTTCCATATAGCATTCCTCTTTATCGGAGAGCGATATTTTGCTGCCAGTGTGTAGTTGGAATCGGCATCGGGGCCGAAAAAAAACGTATGTCCTAACATGACCGCGCAAAGCACAATGGCACCAGCTGCCGGCAATATATGCGATGGAAATATGCGCCAACGGGCAACACGGCGTCCAACAACAATCTCTGCTACAAACAGCACGGTGTATGTTGTCAGAAGCAATAGGGTAGGGAGTGAGAGTATGTAAGAGAAGAAAAATTCGGAGCTTTCGCGCCCGTTGGTCTCGCTAAGAAATTGCCACGAATAGGCATCCCAATGACGATTGAACATTACAAGCATGAAGACGTTGCTGATGCTGTAGGCGGCTGCAACGGTTTGCAACACCACATGCATAAAGCGCTCAATCGTCTTTCCCGTCAGCGAGGACAAGGCACAAAGAATCCATGTGAAAACCCCATAGAAAAGCACGTTAAACGCTATCGACACAGGCGCATCCCACCATGTCTTGGTGTTCAACATCAGCATCTCGGGCAGCATCAGCAGCACCATATAAGTGCACCAAACTGCTGGATTTATTTTTCTTGAGGTTTTGTTCATATCCCTCCTTATACCTGTTAATGGTCTTTCTTCAGATTAATATTTTTCCAATGAGTTTTTTTATCCTTCCAGAGCCAATGATGGGGGCGTGTGCATCTTCTGGGAACATAACATAAAACTGTCCTGGACGCACTGGGATATATGCTTGTGCTGGCTCTGCGAAGAAGGTGATGTCGTGTTGCGTGTTGAAAGGAGCGACACTGGGTGTTGTGATGTCAGCGAGGGCCTTCCAACCCACGGTCTCTGATGCTGTGAGCGGAATCTGCACGTCGATATAGCGGCGGTGAACCTCAAGTGGACGCTCCTCCTTGGGGCTCATCTCGCTGTCGTCTACATTTACGAACAGGCGGTCACCATCAATGTTTATGCGTCCTGTCGGTGAGTTGGCAAGGTCATGGGTGAGGATATAATCCCACAACTGCTTCATCTTAGGATGAAGGGAATAATAATGCTCTCTGTCGGTGATGTTTGCTAAAATCATATCTTAAACGTGTTTTTATTTGTTACTTTTTTTTCTTTTTTTTCTTCTCGTCTTATCTCGACTTGTCTCTTTTTTATGCTTGCAAAAATAATTAATTGTAAGTAAATAACCAAACGTTTTGTCAAATTGACAGCATAGACAGACAACTTGACACGATTTTTTGTTTGGTATGTTTGTTGTCTATAAGTTAACAGAAACAAGAAACAGAAACATCAAGAAACGGAAACAGGAAACAATAATAATAAAGAACAAAAAAACAAGAAATAAGAAAAATAATTAGGAGGTAATGATTATGACTTACAGAAATGCTTGGTTACCAGAAGTGTTCAACGATTTCTTCGATACAGAAAACATGCCGAAAGCAAATGCTACGGCACCCGCAATAAACGTTAAGGAAACTCCATCTGAGTATGTGGTGGAGATGGCTGCCCCTGGCATGCGTAAGGAGGATTTTGGGGTTCACATCAACAACGATGGTGACCTCACTGTGAAGATGGAGTGCAAGCGCAACGAAAAGGAGGAGAAGCCTTGCCACTATCTGCGTCGCGAGTTTGCCTATTCAAAGTTTGAGCAGACTCTCATCTTGCCTGACGATGTTGACCGCAACCTCATCTCTGCAAAGGTTGAAGATGGTGTGCTCACCGTCAATCTGCCCAAGATCAAAAGAGAGGAGCAGAAGGTTAGTCGTCACATTGAGATAGGATAATCTGAATTTTGGACTGGATTGTTCTTGAGAAGGTAAAGGTTTTTAGGTTAGTTAAGTTAATTGGTTAGTCAGTAAATAGGTTAATCTGTGCAGCATTAATCGTGAGCGAGCAATTGCAATCGTAGCAATGGCTGCACAGCAATGCATAAGTGATTTGGTTTAATTTTTTTTAGTGTGATAGATTAATAGAGAAAGGTCCCTGACGATGTGAATCGGCAGGGACCTTTTTAAATCTATCTGTTTTTAAATCTATCTCTTTAAAAATGCTTTCTTAAAAAAGCTCTCTTAAAAACTCTATCTCTTTAAAAGATTTTCTTCTTTAAATGGCATACAGGAAGGTGCGGATGAGCCAATAGCACACAATGCCTGCAATGTAGCCAACGAAAGCAATCCATGAGATGTGCTTCATGTACCAACCGAAGGTGATTTTCTCAAGACTCATAACAACCACACCAGCTGCTGAGCCGATGATGAGCATTGAGCCACCAACGCCGGCACAGTAGGCGAGCAGCTGCCAGAACACGCCGTCCACAGCCATGTCGCCAGTGGGAGCAACGGGATACATGCCCATGCAACCAGCCACGAGAGGCACATTGTCGACAATGCTCGACAGCACGCCAATGATGCCTGTCACCATGTAGTGATTGCCTTCGAAGACAACGTTAAGACCTTCACCCAATGACTGCAGAACGCCAACCTCAGCAAGACATGACACAGCCATGAGGATGCCAAGGAAGAAGAGAATGGTGCTCATGTCAACTCTCTTCAGCAGTTTGGTAACACGTTTTTGTGTGCCTTCTGCGTCTGTTGAGCGGTGGAGGTTGCGGTAGAATAGCTCTGTTGCAGTCCACAGCACGCCGAGCACGAGCAGAATGCCTACGAATGGAGGCAGACCTGTCAGGGCTTTAAACACAGGCACAAACATCAGGCCGCCCACGCCGAGCACAAACACCGTCTTGCGTTCTGCTGAAGAAAAGTCGCTCACGCTTGCTTCTGCTGCTTCGTTAGAGGCAGGCATGGTGAGATTGCCTTTGAGCATGAACTGCATGATGAGGGCGGGGATGACCATAGATATGATTGAAGGAATAAGAATTTCGCATATTACGCCAAGAGCCGTAATCAGTCCCTTGTTCCAAAGCATGATTGTTGTAACGTCGCCAATGGGTGAGAAGGCACCGCCCGAGTTGGCTGCTATTATCACGAGTGAGGCATATATTATGCGGTCCTTATGGTCGCTTACAAGTTTGCGCAGAATCATAATCATCACGATGCTTGTCGTGAGGTTGTCAAGAATGGCCGAGAGGATGAATGTCAAGAAGGCGATGCGCCACAGCAACGCGCGCTTGCTCTTTGTCTTCATCACGTTGCGCACCCAGTTGAAGCCGCCGTTCTGGTCCACAATCTCAACGATGGTCATGGCACCCATAAGGAAGAAGAGTGTTGTTGAGGTGTCGCCGAGGTGTTCTTGGATGATGGATGTGATTTTGTCCATCATCTGTTGGTGGTTAGTTGCAACGAAGTCGGGGTGCATGAGTTGCACGAACTGTGACGGGTCACACATGTAGAGTGTCCAGCATCCTGCAAGCATCAAAAGGGCAATTGCTGCCTTGTTGATTTTCGTCAGACTCTCCATGGCTATGAATGCGTAGCCTACCACGAAGACCGTGACGATCATAATTGTTAAACTTGTCATGATAAATTTAAAATGTTAAGAGTTACTTTCTTTTGTGAAAAAAAAAGTGAAGAGTTGGGTCATAGCGTAAAGCCTGTCCTGAAAAATCAGAACAGGCTTGTTTGGAGGGGTGAATTAATAAAGGCTGTAATAAGAGTTTTTCTTCTCCACCTCGTTTTCAATGTTGTCAGGCAGGTTGCAGAAGAAATCCATGCCTGTTTTCTTCTCAAGCTCAGAGATAGACAAGGCATACTGTTTCAGGTCTGTGTTTGAAGGCACATAAGAGCTGAGGTGCTCTGTCCAGAAGCCGAAGGCATGATAGGTGCCGGAGCTGCTCTTTTTGAGCACGGCCATGAAGAAATATTTGGGCACAATCATCTTGCTCTTGATCTTCATCAACACCTGGTCGTTCTGTATTGTTCCTCCTTTACAAACAAACAGCGTGTCTGACGCGCCAAGGTTCCTGGCGAGTTTCTGTACCTTGTTTTCCATGAGAAGCCACAAGCCGGTGTGTGAGTTGTCCTTGTCGTCGAAGCCGTTGAACTGCGGATACTGGGGCTGCATGTTGGTCAGATAGTTGGTCTGGCGGTTGGCGTCATAGGAGAATGTGCGTTCCGTCTGCGGCAGAATGTGTCCGTGCTGGAACCCAGAACCTCTCATGTAGTCGTCGATGCGGTATGCCATGGGAAGATCCTCGTCAGCGGGATAGTTTAGTCCGATGACGCGATTATAGGAACCGCCGTAGCTGCGGTGCAGTTGGTAGCACGAGCAGAGCTGCGATTTCTTGTCTTTGTCCCAAATGGTGCAGAAGTTTATGCCGTCGGCGTCGTAGGTATATTGTTTGCCTGCGTATGTGTATTGGTTGCCAACGCCCGACACGGTGTGTACGATGACATAATAGTTGCCTGAGGGCTTGTTTATATGAGGAAACTCCGTGCGCTGTGCTGCCTTAAGGCTTGTCTTGTTGGTGTCGTATCCGCTTGCGGGGTTTTTGTTTTCGTTCTTTGGTTGTGAAGAGCCGTCATCACCGTTGCCGTCTCCATCGCTTCCACAAGCTACGAGAGCCAACGCGCAAATGAGCATCACGGCTACTTTCTGTGCCATGTGCATTAGGTCAAAGAGTTTGCTTGTCATGTTGTCGCGTAATTGTTGAAAATGTTATTGTTGTTTGACAATAATGTTAAAATGTTGTGTCCGTTATGGCGTAAAACAATAAAAGTGTGTTCAAGCGTATATGCAACTACGCTAGAACACACTTCCTAAAGTTCTTCGCTTTATCTTATTTTCAATAAGTTCTTGAAATATATATTATTTGCGAATCTTACCGAAACGGCTCATGAACTTGTCTACGCGGCCGGCGGTGTCTACGAGCTTGCTCTTACCAGTGTAGAACGGGTGAGAGGTGCTAGAAATTTCGACTTTTACCACAGGGTAAGTTTCGCCTTCAAATTCTACTGTCTCTGTAGTCTTGCATGTAGACTTTGTAAGGAACATATCGCCGTTGGACATATCCTTGAATACGACGGGGCGATAGTTTTCGGGATGAATACCTTTTTTCATTTTGTTTATTCTTATTGTTAATTAAAATTCAATTGTCTGTTTCATTGTGCTCATCACATTATGATTATATTATGTGTTGAGTTATGCACATTTCACACTTTTCGGACTGCAAAGTTAGACAAAAAAAATTATGTGGCCAAATTTTTGTGAGACAATTACAACGCAAGACGTAAAAAAGAGGCTAAAACACACAAAACCGCCTTGCTATCAGCCATAATAGCTTGTATAGCAAGGCGGTTTATATTGTTAACTGATGGCCATAGATGAATGGCAACCATTATTTGTGCATCATATTATTTGATGCCAACGTGCTTTCTTACTTGATGATATAAGTGCCACCGAAGCTAACCTTGAAGTCGTCGATAAGAGCGTTGCTGGCAGCGTTCTTCGGCACCATGATAACGAAGCAGTAAGTACCATCTTCTGTTACGGTCAGTTTCTGTGTCACTTCCTTCCACTCGGTGTTGGGGATGTCGTTTACATAATCGCCATAATTATATTGTTTGTCAGCGACATTGTTCACAACTTTCACCATACCAGGACGCACAGATGTAGTTCCTGCAGTACCCTTAACGTAGAATGTAACGGTATATTCGCCAGCCTTCAAAGCTGTTTCCTTATAGCCAATACGCTTGTTGGCAGAAGCCACATGGGTAACCTCAACAGCAAACTTGCCGCTGTGAGCGTCTTTGCTCTGTGCCAAAGCAGCATTGCCTGCAGAAGAAGCTGTTGACCAGTTGTTGGGCAGACCGTTTACCCATGTCTCGAAGTTGCCATTGGGAGTGGTGAGGTCGCCAACAGTATCGTCGGGACTAGGAGCCTCACCTTCGCCAGTGATTGAAACAATCTTGCTGTTCTTATCAAACTGCTTGGTGCCGTTGAATACTGTCAAATGACCACAGATAACAACAACCTGACCTACCTTAATATCGGTGAGAGCATGGAATTCAGCACCATTTAAGCCCAAACCAGCATATACCTGCAGCTCCTGACCAGATTTCTCATCAACGATGTTGTAGTTGATGTTCTTATATTGTGTGTTATATTTCACCACCTTTGAGATCTTACCCTTCACATAAACATCGGCTGTAGCATCGCCACCGTCGGCAATATACTTCAGGGCTGCATCAACGTTGTAGGGATCGTCAGCGGTACCCTTTCCTTGTGGATTTACTGCAGGAGTAACGGGTGTGTCGGGGGTGGTCTCGTCCACCTTGCCAGCGAGAACGCTCAGCTTCTTAACCTCCCATGTTGACGACTTGGCAGCGCAAGTGTGGCGCAGAGCCACAACCACCTTCTTGCCCATAAACTCGGCAGGGATGTTTGCTTTGCTTGTAACGAAGTCAAACTGTGCGCCGTTCAGACCTGTTGTTGGATATTTGATCTGTGTCCAGGCGGTGGTCTTTACGTCACCGGTATAATTGTCTGTGATGAGCAGCGAGTTGTTGGTGTTGATGTCGCCGTTCTCATAACGCATGGCGTGGTTAAGCTCTACATAAGCCTCTGTAGCCTTTGTGAGGTCCACCTCAGGGCTAACGAGGAAGGTCACACCGGCCTTGTTGGTCTTGGTGCCAGATCCGTCCCAGTCGGCATAGCCTGTGATGCAGGCGCTTGAGTAGTTGATGTCCCACTTTATTGATCCGTCACCTTCTGCCGATTCTGACTTAAACTTGCCGAGGCTTGTTGTGAAGTCGGCCTCCAGATATGTGCCTTCAGGCAGGGTTGTCTCGCCACCACCGCCTACGCCGCCTTCGGGAATGTCATAAGGTGCGGGCACGTCCTCGCAACCAGTAAGTGTGAATGCTGCCATCATGAGGGCAAACATCGAATACATTATCTTTTTCATACGAAATGTTGTTGTTTCTTGTTTGTGTTTTGTTTAATGAGAAATGTGTATGGACGTTTCGTCAGCAAGGCTTACTCGCCCATCTGCTGAACGTCCGACTGCTGACGCATCAAGATCTGCGCTGTGGCGTTGTATTTTTTTTGCGACTTGTAGCATGTCAGGATACCTGTTACGGTGAGCTTGCCTTCGGGCAACTTCTCAGCAGCGAAATCGGAATAGCAGCTTGTGCGCACTCCAAACTCGTTGGTGGTGTAGTCTTTTCCTGTTGTCATGTTCTTGAAGGCACGCATCACGCCATAGCCGGTGCTTGCGCCCTCCGACTTTGGAGCGTATGTGGTCTTGCCGTCAGCTTTGGCAAAGCCCACACCTGTTGCCTTGACAAGGCAGCCGGCATATTTGTAAAGCTCTGTCTCGTTGCCTTTCAGGCTCTCATAGTCAAACTCCTTAGCCACCAGCTTCTTAGCGTCGGGCTTGCCGATGAGCTTAAAGCGCGTCTGCCACTCGGCGCGAGCAATGCGGCTAGGGTAAACAGACTTTGCACCGCTGGTGCTTGTCGAGGTGTAAGGCACACCTATCTGAGGCTGTGAGCGGTAAGCGCCGATGTAGAGACCGCCGAGGTCGATGAGAATCTCCTGGCCTACCTGTATCTGTCCGCACAGGCCACCCTGTGCTATGCACACCAGGATGCCGCCGGTCTCGTCCTGAAGAGCAATCTCGTTGTAGATGTTGCCCTCAGCGTCGTTGCCTGTCACAACGCCCTTGATCTGTATGCCGTCGTCAATGCGCACGGTGTCGTTGATCATGTCCTTTGTGATGCCATAATCTTCTTTGAGCTTAGCAATAGAGATAACGTTTTTCTCCTGCAGCGTGTTGTTGCCATAAGCAGGAGTGTCGCCAGAGGGAGCCTTCCAGTCGTCATCCATACACGACGTCAAGCCGAGGCCCATAACGAGGGCCATCATTATCATCTGAATGTATTTTACACTTTTCATCATGTTCTGAATTTAGAATTTATAGGTGAGGTTCAACATACCGTTTGTTCCAAATGCGTAGAACTTGTACGGGTTCTTAGAGAATGCGTAGGCACGCGACTTGACGTTGTCCTTGTCGCCAGAATAGTCGCTTCGGCTCTGTTCAAAGCCGCCGGTCACGATGTTGCGGTTGTTGAGGATGTTGGTGAGGCTGAGGTTGATAGACAGCGAACCGTGTTTCAGGTAGATGCTGCGTCCTATCGAACCGTCGAGCATGAAACCACCATGACCCTTGGCCTGACTGAGTGCGCTCTCGCGAGGTTCATTGTTCTCGTCCATAATCTCGATGCCGCGCTGACTCATGATCTGCTTGCGGTTCTCTATCGACTTGCGATAACGATAGTTGGGCGAGTAAGAAAGGTAGATGCGGTCATAATAGTTGCAGTTCAGACTGAGGAACCATCCGTTCTGGTGATAGTTCACGCCGAGGCTTGCAGCTGTGAGCGGTGTGCCGTTGTCGCGCATACCTTTATTATATACGCGGTCCCAGTTGGTATTGGTGTCGCCTTCTGTGCCGTAGTCGTCGCCGTGCATTGCGCCAGACACCGACTCCATGTAGGCCAGCTTGGCGTTGTTGATGATCTTGGCGTCGCTTATTGTACCGAGCAGCTTAACGTCGAAGGCGCTTGTCACCTTAAACTTAACGCCTGCCTCCACGCCATAATATTCCTTCTTCATGTCTGTAAGCGACACATACTCGAACGAGTTGATGTCGTCATGATAGAAGTTCTGCCAGTCGGTCACGTTGTCCAGACGGCTGTAGTAGGCGTTGAGGTTGAGGTGCATCCATGCGTTCTCATACTGGTAGCCCAGCTCTGTGCTGAACACGCGCTCGTTCTTGAGGTTACGCACGAAGTTGTTGTTGATCTCAGGAGCCATGAACGCGTTGCGTGCCTGTGGTGCGCGGTGCTCATAGCCAATGCCGAAGATGAGCGTGTTGCCGTGTCCCATGTTGAGCGTAGAGCCAAACTTCAGACCGCCGTCAACAAACTCTGCGTGCTTGCTCTTGCCGTATGAGTTGTTGGCCGCAAGACCGTTCTGCATCTTGCCGTCGCGCTGCATGTTGGTGTAGCCCAGACGACCTGCCACGGTGTAGTGGAGGTTGCCGAAGTCTTCGGTGTAGCTGCCCCACACCTTGCCTGTGTTCACGAGCAGGTTATAGTCGTAGCGGAAGCGGTCGCCCTCTTTCACCACAGCGTTTCTGTTGCGCAGGTCATACTGCACCTCGTCCGAGTTGGCATTGTAAATGTCGCTTATTGCGTAGGTGTTGATGTTATGGAAGGTGTTTGCACCGAGCAGGTCCTCCATAGTGACGTAGTGCATGCCCTTGTTTGTGGCAGCTACGAAACCGAGGTTGAAGCTCTTCTTCGCGTCGATCTGGTGGTTGTAGGTTGAAGCCAAAGACACCGTGAGGTTGTTGTTGTGCTTAGCCTCCACATAGTACATAGCATCTTTGCCGACAGCGTTGATGTTCTGGTTTGAAGCATACAGGCGGTCCCAGTTGATCTGGCGGTTAGCCTTTGATGCTCTCCAGTAGTTGTATGAGTCTTTCCAGTCGTTGTAAGCCTGGTCGGTGATGTACGACTCCATGTCGTTATACCACACGTCATAGTAGCTGCTGGGCAGGTTCTTCCAGTAGTTGGGCTGTGGGTTGTCGGCGTTGTTATAGTTGAGCTTGGTGCTCTTGTACATGCTGTAGCGTCCGAAGAGCGATGTTGTGAGCTTCGACTTGTCGTTGATGTTCCAGTCCCAAGTCATGATGGCGCTGGGCGAGAAGTCGTTGATCACACGCGAGTTGCGCTTCTTGCCGTTCTGGTAGCCCCAATAGGGGTTATAATATTTGTCGTTGGCGAGCCAGTAGGCCTCGTCAGTGGCAGGACCCTGCGATGAGCGCTCTGTGGGGTTACCCCATGTAGAGAGCGAGAGCGAGTGCTGTCCGTCGCCAAAGACCTTCTGCACACCGAGGAAGTAAGACAGGGCGTTGTAGAATGTTCCTTCCACATAACCCTTGTTTGCCCAACGGTATGTCAGGTTGCCGGCAAAGGCCCATCCCTTGTCGTTCAGTCCGGTGTTGATGGTGTACATGCCGCGAAGGGTGTATGCGCGGTTAGCGCCGAGCAGCGAAATGCGCTGCCCCACGGGCATGCTTCCTGGACGGAAGTTGTAGTTGTTGGAGCCTCCCATGCCTGCCATGGCAAAATTGTTGCTCTCAAAAGGCAGTGCAAACTCGACGTTGCGTGTCTGTTGGTTAAGGCCACCGATGGTTGTGAATCGGAACTGTCCGCTCTCCATGTCGTTCATAGGCACGCCGTTAATGTAGACGTCGTTGAACTTCTGGTCGAAAGCGCGATAGCGGAAGCGCACGGGCGAGAAGAGGTAACCCACTTCGTCCGCGTAGATGTTGCTGCTTGAGTTGATGATGGTCACGCTCTGTGACATGTCCTCATCTTCACCAAGCTGTGCTTCTGTTAAGGTGAAAGCCGACTCGCTTATTGTCGTAGGCTGTGTTGCTAAAGAATCGGTCTGTGCAAACACTGCCGGCGCGTAGCAGAGGGCTATCACGGCTAATTTAAGCTTATTCTGCATTTTACTTAGATTGATGATTTTTCTAATTTACCTTCAGGGTTATGTGGTTCCTACCTTTGGGCATTTTTCCAAAAATGCAAAGTAACAAATTTATTTTTAATGATGAAAGTTTTTTTATATTAATTTTTAATTAAATGTGAGTTACAAGAATTTTTGCACGCTTAAAACGACTTTTTGACAAATATTGTTCCCTTTTTGTATAATTTTTAAATATGTGAGAGAAGATTGGGTGGTGTTGATGTTGCGATAATGTGAAAAAAACGACATTTTTGCTGTTATTTCAAAATAATTGCCGATATTTGCATTCTTAATGCATAAAGTTTTATTTTTTGCATCCAAAACTGCGGAAACCACATTAATAATGTGGAAATCAGAACAGCAAAATCAGAAATAACAAAATCGGAAATAAACAAATTTTGAAATAAACAAAAATAAAAATCATAAAAATAACAAGAAACAATCTTATGAAGAAATTTTTATCGGTGCTGGCCTTGTTGCTGCTTATCGTGCAAGGCAGCTATGCGCAGAAAAAGTTCTCTGCTTACGGCGTAGCGTTCTACAACCAGGAGAACCTGTTTGACACATGCCACGATGAAGGCAAAAACGACTATGATTTCCTGCCTACCGGCTCTTATCGTTGGAACGGCTTGAAATATAAGAACAAGTTGCACAACATGGCCCGTGCTCTTGCCGACCTCGGCACCGATGTGTTGCCGGGCGTTGGTTGCGCTGTTATCGGTCTTAGCGAGGTAGAGAACAACAAGGTGCTCGATGCTCTTGTAGCACAGCCCGAGCTTGCAGCACGCGGCTACAAGTATTGTCATGTTGAGGGACCCGACAAGCGAGGCATCGACTGTGCTTTGCTCTATAACCCAGCTCTCTTCAGCGTGCGCGATGTGAAGCTTGTGCCTTATGTTTACGACCTGCCCAAAGATTCTGCACGCGCCACCCGTGGCTTCCTCACCGTGAGCGGCACGATGGCAGGCGAGCACCTCACCGTCGTGGTGTGCCACTGGCCCAGCCGCGGAGCATCGTCACACTATCGTGAGATTGCAGGCACACAGGTTAAGGCTGTCAAAGACTCGCTCTTGCGCGATGACCCCAACTGCAAGGTCATGGTCATGGGCGATATGAACGACGACCCCACCAACAAGAGCATGACCGACTGTCTGTCGTGCAAGCCCGAGATCGATCAGGTGGGCCCCGACAACATGTACAACCCATGGCATAACATCCTTGCAAAGGAGGGACGTGGCACCTTGGCCTATGGTGGCTCATGGAACCTCTTCGACCAGATTGTGATGACTCCCAACCTGCTTAACAAGAAGGGCCAGAAAAACTATTCTACACTTAAGTTCTGGAAGCACCACATCTTTATGCGTCCTTACCTCATCCAGAACGAAGGAAAATATAAAGGCACGCCTAAGCGCACAACAGCCGGTGGCGTGTGGCTCAACGGCTTCTCTGACCACTTGCCCGTTGTGCTCTATCTCTTGAAGGAGCAGAAATGAGCAGCATGAAGCGACAGACAACGGTCTCTTCACAACAGGAAGGCATCTCTTCTCAACCCGTGGAGACCCATCCTTTTGAGCCGTTCTTGCCCGAAGGGTGCCGCTTGCTCATGCTCGGCAGCTTTCCTCCGTCAGAGAAGCGATGGTCCATGCGGTTCTATTATCCCAACTTCACGAACGACATGTGGCGCATCTTCGGCTTGTGCTTCTTCAACGACAAGCACCGCTTTGTCGACGCCACCGCCAAATCGTTTCGTCTCGAGCCCATAAAAGCCTTTCTGACAACCTGCGGCATCGGTCTTTACGACACAGCCACCGCTGTCAGACGCCTTAAGAACACGGCTTCCGACAAAGATCTGGAGGTTGTTCAGCCCACCGACCTGCAAGCCATGGTGCGCAAGCTTCCGCAGCTCACCGACATCGTGACCACAGGACAGAAAGCCACAGATGTGCTCTGCCTGTGTTTCGGCATCGCCGAACAGCCCAAGGTCGGAGGGTTCGTGACCTTCTCTTTCGAACAGCGTTCTTTGCGCTTGTGGCGCATGCCCAGCAGTTCAAGAGCCTATCCCATGAAGGTGGAGCGCAAAGCCGAGTTTTATGACGTGATGTTTAAGAAGGTCATAGGGCAAACAGAACAAGCATAATATTTTTTTCAAGTTTTTCTACACACGATATGAACGAAAAGAACATAACGATAATAGGTATTGCTGGAGGCACAGGCTCTGGCAAGACCACAGTGGTAAAGAAAATTGTTGAGGCCCTGCCGCCACATTATGTGGCTGTCGTGCCTCTTGACTCTTACTATAACGACACCTCACACATGACCGATGAGGAGCGTCATGCCATCAACTTTGACCATCCCGATGCGTTCGACTGGAAACTGCTCATCAAGCAGATCAACGCTCTGCGCAACGGCGAGGCAATAGAGCAGCCCACCTATTCTTATCTTCTCTGCAATCGCTTGCCCGAGACCATACGCGTGGAGCCGAAGCCCGTAATCATCGTTGAGGGCATCATGACGCTGCTCAACAAGAAACTGCGTGAGATGATGGATCTTAAAATCTTTGTCGACTGCGACTCTGACGAACGTCTCATCCGCAACATTCAGCGCGACACCATTGACCGCGGTCGAACCGTGTCTATGGTCGTTAACCGTTACCTTGAGGTGCTCAAGCCCATGCACGAGCAGTTTATAGAGCCCACAAAGCGCTATGCCGACATCATCATTCCACAAGGCGGCGAGAACGTCAAGGGTATCAGCATGCTCTGCAAATATATCGAGGGCATCGTGCCTAACGAGTAACTATAGGCAAAAAGAGACAATGGAGACAATTCTTTGACCGCGTTTCTGTTTATATTTAACGCACAAAGAATTGTCTCCATTGTCTTTTATTGTCGTTTCAAACAATCGTTTCAAACAATCGTTCCAAAAACGTTGTTTAACCAATCGTTGCAACGCGCCTTATTGTTCTTTCTTGGCTATTCTTTTGGGGCCTCGTCTTTTTGGGCCTCGTCTTTCTTTTCTTCCTCGTCTTTTTTGGCCTCGTCAGCTTTTTGCTCCACCTTCTTTGCAGCTTCAGCATTGTCTTGACCGGCTTCTCCCGTCTCTTGACCGGCTTCTTCCGTCTTCTTTGCAGCCTTGGCCATCTGTCGGCGTATGCCGTTGATCTTAAGGTTGTTTATAATCTCCACAACGCCATAGAGCATCATGCACCAACCGATGACAAACAGTGGGGCTGAGGCAATGGCCGATGGATAAACAACGGCTATGATGCCTATGAGCATGATGATGGACGGCATAATCCAAAAATAGAAGCCCACATGTACAACACGCGAGACAGATGCAAGGCTGACAAACTGGTTGATGGCTCCAAGGATGAGTATTGCCGCCAGGATATACATGAGCCAGGTGATGAACGTGGCGGGCATGAGGGCAAGGATGAGACCGAGCACCAGACTGCCTATGCCAACGATGGGGAAATGGGGTTTCATGCCTGTGAGCTGACGGCCTTGGGCATCAAACACCTGTGGCATGTCTTCACGGCTACGCGCACTAAGGTAAGCGGCGCACGACACCACCCCCGACAAGAAAAACATCACACCAATGACGATGGTCATCCATGTTACCGTCTGCTCGCGATATTTTATCAGCAGGGCACCAATGATCACGGCGCATAGAGCGCGAAAGAACGAACTTTGAACTATTCTCATAACTTTTATGTTTTTGTGTTTCCGCATGCTCACAGACATGCAGCATGAGAAACCGTTGTTGTGTCTCTTTCCTTTTTTGCAAAGTTAATAAATTTTTTTATTGCAAACAAGCAACTATTTCTGTCTTTTCTGTTAGGTCTGTCTTTTCTGTCAGGCCTGTTTTTTAATCTTTTTCCACATCCAGCACAATGACCGTCACGTTGTCGCGCCCTCCTCCTTGCAAAGCCGCCTGAACATACTGGCGTGCGTTGTCGCCGTTGCGCAACATCTGTTCAATGGCTTCGTCGCTCAGCATGTCGCTCAGTCCATCGGAGCACACCACATAGCGGTCGCCCTCGACGAGCTGCATGACCTTGACGTCAATAAAGGCTGTGCCTGTGCCAAGGGCGTTGTAGATAAGGTTTGCAGGCACTGATTGGTCGCCTGTGCGTTGACGTTCCGAATGGTCTTCGGTGAGCTGTTTGAAGATGTCGTAGCGCAGACGGTAGGTGCGGCTGTCGCCAATGTTCAGGACAAAGAGCGTGTTGTTGAAGGCAAGCAGACCGGTAAGCGTTGTTCCCATCCGCAAGAGCGACGGGTCTTGCTGTCCTTGCTCCACGATGGACCGGTCACACAGGCGCGTCCACTGCTTCAGCGCCATCACCACCTCATCGGGACTCATGCCTGGTGTCAGGCTCTCCGCAAAACTGTTGAACGCCGCCGTTGCCATCTGCGATGCCACCTCTCCGCCGTTCATGCCGCCCATGCCATCGGCCACAATAGCTGTGAAGGACATCTGGGGTGTGAGGTCGAAGGCAAAGGCAATGTTGTTGTCGCGTATGTATTCGCCAAACACGAGAGCCATGTCTTCATTGTTTGTGCGCACCAGTCCCACGTTGCTCACCGCTTCATATCTGATCTTCATAATTGTCGTTTTTTTATAGATGTTTATTCTGCTCTGAAATCGTAGAACGCGCCGAGCTTTATGGTGTCACCTGTCTTGAACGCCATAGGCACGTTCGGTTGACACGCTACACCGTTCACCTTTGTGCCGTTGCGCGAGCCGAGGTCGGTGATGCTCCATACCGAGCCGTCTTGCGTCAGGCGGGCGTGCATGCCCGATATGTAGATACACTTGCCGAGAAGGTTGGCATAATCGCCTGCCGTGCGGCCTATGACCGCACCGTTCATAAGAGGTATCGACACCTGCTCTGCCTGGCACACCAGATAGCTCGCCATGCGTGTTGCCTCTTGTTGCTGCGTCGCCCCTTGTTGCTGCGCTGCTCCAGCAAAAGGTTGCGCCGCTCCTTGTTCCTGCGCTGCCCCCGCAAAAGGCTGCGCTGCCCCTTGTTGTTGTGTGCTGTTGTTGCCTTGCTGTCCTGTTGCAGGCACAAGCGGTGAGCCGCACATGCCGCAACGTTTGTTGGGGCCTTTCCCTATGATGTGACATTTGGGGCATACATACTGTTCGGCTCCACACTGGTCGCAGAACAGGCTGTCGCTATCGATGTCGGCCCCACATTTATAACATTTGCTCATTTCGTCTTTTTTGTTTTAAGTTGTGCAAGTAAATCGCCCTAATCGACAATCATGTCATCGGCCACAAACACGAAGAGGTCATCGCGGTTGAAGCCTGGTAGAGGAGACACGCGGCGCAGACGCCGCCCTTGGTTAAGCTTGACACGGTCAAAAAAGTTGTTTGCCTCGCGTGCGTTGGCAAAGTTTGCCCCCTTGTTGTAGACCAGCGTGTTGAAATATTTCACCATCTCGGCATCGGCATCGGGCGTGAGCTTCAAGCCCTTGCCTTTAACCTTAAGACGGAAAATTTGAGCCAGCTCCTCACCCGTGTAATCTTCAAACTGGATGGTGCGGGTGTAGCGCGACTCTAGTCCCGAGTTGGTGTTTATCCATTGTCTCATCTCGCGCGGGTAGCCGGCAGCGATGCTCACCATGCGGTTCTTATAGTCGAGCAGCTTGGTCAGCAACACGGGCATGGCATCTTTTCCAAACCCGTTGGAGCCGTCGTTTAGCGAGTAGGCCTCGTCAATGAAGAATATGCCACCGAGCGCGCGGTCTATCTGCTGTTCGGTCTTTGGTGCCGTCTGTCCCACAAATGGCGCGATGAGATCCTTCGATGTCACCTCCACCACCTTGTTTGAAGGCAGCAGTCCGAGCGAATAGAAGATGTTGCCCATTATTCGTGCCACGGTCGTTTTGCCCGTGCCGGGGTTGCCCACAAAGAGATAGTGGTCGAGGTTTATCTGTGCTCTCTCGCCCGTTGCCTGAGCACGCATCCGTTCCACCTCAAGCGTGTCGGCCAGCTCGTGCACGGCTTCTTTCACCGATGCCAGACCGATCAGCTGGTCAAGCTCTTTCATACACTCCTTGATGTCAATCTTCTTCGGTGCCGAATAAGGAATGTCGGCAGCCTCTATCGTCATGAGCTGATCCTCTGTGGCATCGTATGGCAGACGGTTCGACTGCCGTTCCATGGTCTCAGAGAAGAGCTTTATGATCGTTCCCGCGTTGCCAAAGTTTTTTGTCTTTGAGGTAACCATCTCCTCCACCTTTTTCTCAAGCAAGGTGTCGGCATCGGGTGTGAGATGGAAGCCCGCCTTCTTGACCTGTTGCTTGTAGATGGCAATGAGGTCGTTGGCAGAATAGTCGGGTATGTGTATGCGGTGCGTGAAGCGGCGTGCCAGTCCGGGGTTGGCATTGGCAATGAACTCGTCGATCTCTGTCTTGTAGCCCGCAATGACGGTCACAAACTTGCCCGCGTCGTTAGACATGCGTGTCATGAGTGCCTCCACCGCCGCTGTGCCGTCTTTGTCTTTTGTTCCCGGCGTCTCGGCAGGTATGAGGTTGTAGGCCTCGTCGATGAACAGAATGCCGCCGATGGCTTCGTCCACCGCCTTGTCCATGTTGATGGCCGCCGAGTTGGCATAGCTGTCGAGCAACGACTTTCGCTCGCGCTCCACCACATGGCCTTTCGTGAGCACGCCCATGGCTTTGAGCACCTGTCCGAGACGTTTGGCCACCATCGTCTTGCCCGTGCCGGGGTTGCCCGTGATGGCAATGTGCAGGTTGGTCAGCGAAGCCTTGCTCAGTCCCAGCTCGGCCCGTCGCCGGTCGTTGCGCACCTTCTTGGCTATCGCCATCAGCTGGTCCTTGACGCTGTCCATGCCTATAATGTCGTCGAGCGACGCCAGCACGTCGTCCACGCTCTGCACCTTCTTCGACTCGTCGCCGTCGATGTCGGCCCATGTTATGATCTTCTCCGTGCCTGGTTGCAGCGTGCCTGCCGTCCGCTCCACCGATATGCGTGCCGTGTGTGCCTTGACAGCGTTGTTGAAGGCTGTGCGCACCTCGCGTGCGTTGCCGAAGTTGCGCACGCGGCTTTGGTACATGCGGTCGAAGAACGTGTTGATGTGCTCCTCGGCGTCATCAGACAGGGTGTAGCCGTCTTCAGAGTGTTTGACCATGGAGCGGAAGATGTCGGCAAGCTGTTCACCTGTGTAGTCGGGGAAGTTGACAATCTTGTCAAAGCGCGATGCCAAGCCCGAGTTGCTCTGCATAAACTCGCCCATCTCTTTGGTGTATCCTGCAAGAATGACCACCACCTTGCCGCGCAGGTTCTCAGAGCAGGTAATGATCTCGTTCACAGCCTCTTGTCCAGCCTTGTCGTTTTCAGAGGTCATGAGCGAATAGGCCTCGTCAATAAAGAGCACGCCGCCCATGGCTTCATCAAACTTCTTGTTCACGACCTTGGGCGTGTCGCCCACAAAGTTGGATACAAGATCCTTGCGGCTCGCCTCTATCAGCTGTCCTGAGGATAGGATGCCGAGGGCGTTGAGCGCTTCGGCAAAGAGGCGTGCCATCGTGGTCTTGCCTGTGCCTGGGTTGCCGAGAAACTGGAAGTGGTTGTCGAGCTTTATCTTTGCGTTGCTGCCCTTGGTCAGCCGCTGTTCCTCAACGAAGCGTGCAATGTCGCTGACCGCCTTCTTAACCTCGTCGATGCCCACAAACTTGTCAAACTCTGCCATCACCTCGTCATAGGTCTTCGGCACAAACTCCTTGCCTTCCACAAACTCGGGTCCCACCAAGCTTGACGGCATGTTCTGCTGACACACCTTAAGGTCTATGGCGTAGGCTCTTGCCGCCGCGTTGTGGCCCTGCGGGCGCTGGTCGTCAGACGGGTTGCGCTTGTCGTTGACGAAGATGCGTTTCAGTTTTTCTGACGCATCGAGTGACAGCTGCAACCTGTATTTTGTGTAGAGAATGTAGGTCGCTATGTCGAGCTGGTTGTCGGTGGTGAGGGTGGGCAGGTGGTAGAAATAGTCGAGGTCGGCAGCCGTGGCGGGGTTCTTCTCAAAGAAGTTTTTGAGAAACTCCAGTCCGAGCAGCACCACGATGGGCTTCGTGGGGTCTTCGCGCCACATGCGCACATACTTGAGCAGACTGTCAATCTCCTCAACTTTTTTAGACACGCCGTCGCTCACAAGCTTATGGGCATCTTGAACCACGATGACCGAGTTGCCGAGCGCACTCTCTTGCTTGTCTATGTTTTTTATGAAGTCTTTATAGTCGACAGGAGTAATGATCTTCGGCTCTGGCGACGAGGTGAGCTGCGCCTTGAACAGTTCGTTGGTCAGCGCCTTGGCAACCGTTAGCTTGCCTGTGCCTGAGTCGCCGGTGATGACGAAACTGAGGTTCATCCTCTGGTTCAGGTTGAAGCGTTTGCAGCGTGCGCTCATCGACTTTGCTTTGCTCACCACATCGATGAGGCTACGTTTCACCTCGTCCTTGCCTATGAGCATGTCGAAGCCGATGGCCGCCGACAAAGGGACTGAAGCTTGTGTAGCCCCTGCCTGTTGTGCAGCCGCCGCTCCCTGCTGTTGCGTAGCGGTTGCACCCTGCTGCTGCGTAGCGGTTGCACCCTGCTGTTGCGTGGTGGCAGCTCCTTGTTGTTGCGCCGCCGCAGCCATCGGTTTTCCGCACCACTTGCAGAAGCGTGCTGTCGGTCGGTTGGGTTTATTGCAGATTGGACAGTTCATTTTTCTTCTTCTTTTTTTGTAATGTTCAGCAAGCTCTTGTTTCACAATCTTGTCGTTGCAAGTTCTTGAAGCAAGCTCTTGGTTCGCTATCTTGTCGTTGCAAGTTCTTGAAGCAAGCTCTTGGTTCGCTATCTTGTCGTTGCAAGTTCTTGAAGCAAGCTCTTGGTTCGCTATCGTTGCCGTCAAGAAATGATCTCGACATCATGATATCGGTAGCTGTAGGTCCACTCGCCGCCAAGGTCTTCGCGATAACACTCGGACGGGTCGTTGTGTTGACAATGGCACCAGTTGCATATCCACACGTTTTTCGACATGCTCTTCACCGTCACCTTGCGGGCACAGATAAAGTCGCGTTGTGTCTCGGGGGTGGCAGACGGGTCGGGTTGCATGGCGTTCATCTTGGCTTTCATCTCCTCCATCTTACGCTTAAACTCTTCCATCTTCTCTTGCAGCGTGGCGCCGTGGAGCAGCTGCTTCTGGCGTTCGGCAACGGTTTGCCGTGTTGCCGTGTTGCCGTTGCCGGGCGATGGCTTGGGAGCGGGCGATGGCTTGTGGGTGTAGTTGATGCCCAGCTCGGCATAGAGCGACTTATATTTGTCAAGCAGTTTGCGGTCGGCCTCTGTCAGGCTCTCGCCTGTGTCGGGAGCGGCATCACCGATGTTGCCGTTGATGCCGTCGGCGCTATCGTCAGAGGCTTCCTTAGCCAACTCGTGAGCTTGGTGAATGAGCGTCTCCATCTCTTCCAGCTGTTCAGCCAGCTGCTGCACCTCCTGCATGCGCGGGTCGTTATGTGCTTCCATCACCGCTTGTAGCGCCCTCTCGTTGAGCGGGTGGTTGCATTGACGGCAGAAGCTTCGATAGTTGAGCGTTCCGCAGATGGGACACACTATGCCTTGTGTGGGGTTGCCACACTCGGAGCAGAACGGCTCGTCGGGTTCCTTGGCAGCTCCACAGAACGAGCAGCGTGACAGGTTTACAGGTCTGCCGCAGTGGGGACATAGGGCCATGCCTGGCGGTATGGTCTGATGGCAGTGGGGACATTGGCTCTCGTCTACGGCGCAACCACATTCCTCGCAGAAGCGCATGCCCTCTTCCACGGGTGCTCCACAGCGTGGACAGTGGCGCGTGTTGCCGCCGTGTCCTTCGGCATAGGCGTGCTCCTCGGCATGTTCTTCAGCGTGTGCAAAACTCTCCTTATATTGTTCTCTTTGCTGCTGTTCCTGATCTTTATAATGTTGATAAAAATTGTCGTTTCCCATAATTGTTCAGTGTTTTTTATTTTGTCTTTTTTCCATGCCCGTTTCACGTTTTTTTCAACGAAAAGCGTTTTGCATATTTATGCATTTTCAGACCCTTTTTTGGTGGCGTTCCCAAAGTGCCCAACTTACGATTTGAAAGTGCCCATTTGACGTCCTCAAAGAGGCTCTTTGACGAGCTCATTAAGGCCCTTTGACAGCCTCAAAGAGGCTCTTTGACAAAACTACCCTGTTTTTAAGAGTTGTTAACAAAAATAATAAGTTAAAACCGCGTTATTTTGAAAAACAGAAAGAAAAATGCTTAAATTGCTTACAATCGCTGTTTTGAATATTTATACATTTGAACCTTTCTTTTTGCATATTTATTCATTTTCCCGTGTCTTTGGTTCATCATTTTTGAGAACTGTTTTCTTCCGTTTTTGTCAACTTTATTTCTTGTCTGTTGCCGTTTGTCTCGTTTGTGTATGTGCCCGTCATCGTGGCTGCGTTGTCGCTCCCGTTGTTGAGCGTCAAGACGTATCGCTTGCTTGGGTTCTCCTTGTTTTTCTCCACCACAACGAGCGTAATCTTCTTGCTCTTTATGTCGTAACGGTTGCCGTCAGCCACCACGGTCTGCTTTATGGGCTTGCGATAGTAGAGTATCACCTTGCCCGTGATGTGCTGTTCAGAGACAGGTGATGGCTTGAGCGTGAACGTTGCTTTGGTCTTGCCCATCGTTCCCTCCCATGTGCCTGGCAACAGGTTGCGCATCTCGGTCACGGTCTTTGCGGACGTGTTGCCATACTTGTTGCTGGCTATGCCCGTTCCCACATACAGGCAAAGTCCCACGGTGATGACGCTCAGACCGATGAGCTTTGCAGCCTTTTTCCACAGTGGGCGAACCAGTTGGTTGGCATAATCGCTGCTCTCCTCGTAGACGTTGCACGGATAGTTGTGGGGCGCGTTGGGAAGCAGCTTGCCGTAGCATCCGAACGCCTTGGCTATGAGGTGACGTTGTGTCGCCTCTTGCTCGCCGAACCCGAAGTTGGGGTCGCTGAAGCGGGGGCGGCGTGCGAAGTTTATTGTCGACACCGCTTTCCATGTGAGCAAGATCAGCGTGCCCACGCCCAGCCACGGCACGAGGAAGCCTATCTTTGTGCAGATCCAATTGACGGCGAAATAGACGATGAATCCGACGATGATGCCTCCAAAGAACGAGGTGTCGGCCATGATGTAGAGGGCGACAATGACGGCGAAGATCCATCCAAGCGTGCTGCCCACCGAGGTCATCATGTTTGTGAAAAACTCGGTTCCAGCACTTATGGACAGCACCACCAACACCACGTTGAGCAACACCAGCGGCACGATGCACACGCCGATGATGATGCCTCTGATGACGTGGAGGCGTCCCCACGCCAAGTTGCAGTTTCGGCGACTCTTCTCTATGATGCTCTCCTCGTTGGCTATGCGCTTGACGTAGCTACATTGGGGGAGGTGAAGCCTGAGAAACTCGAAATAGTCGGTGGTGAGGTCATAGTATGACCGCTTCTTATAGTTTTCATACGGGTTCTCGGCAAAGAAGAGCGTGAGCCAGTCGGCAAGAACCGCTGTCTGCTGATCGGTCAGCATGCTCATGTCTGTGTCTTGGGCTACGCTGTCCTTGTCCTTGTAAACCTTCTGCTTATATTCGAAACGCAGCTCTGGCACGCGGCCCATAAAACTTGTTGCCACCTTCATGGCAGCTATGCGTTTGTTGTATGGGCCGTAACGCTTGGCGTTCTCGCCGCCGAAGTTTATGCAATAATCGATGTAGCTTATCTTGCCCGTATATTTCTCCCTTGCCAAAAGATAGGCGTAGAGGCGTGAGCGGTGGAACGTCTCCACATCGTCAAGCTGATTTGTGAATTTGCAGTTGTTGGTGTTGCCCGCAACCTCGTCCATGATGGTGTTGGCGATATCGGCAAGCGACACCACCTTCGACTTGTTGTCGGCGATGGTTCTGAAGTCGTAGCCGCAATCGTAAGCCAAGGTGAAGAGGGTCACCATTCCGCAGATGAAATAGTGTGTGCTGTCGTCTCCGACAACGTCGCCGTCTTCGTCGGTGAACGGCAGCTTCTTGCACCTCTCTTTTATGAGCATGTGGCGTGCCGGGTCTTTTTGTTTCAGCCACGAGTCGAAGTCGGCGTAGGTGAAGAAGCGTATCTCGTTGTCGTTGATCGTCCAGTTGCGCATGCCGTTAATGATGTCATCCACCGACTTGAAATATTTGTAATGGCCCTCTTCGCCAAGCTCGAAGGGCAACGAGGGGTCCAGCTCATAGGCAAGACAAGGCACACCACAGGCTGAGCTCTGGATGTAATCGGGGGTGGTCTCGATGCTGTTCTTGTCGATGTTGGCGTAGATGAACATCCACAACGGGTGATTCTCGTTCTCGAGCAAACTGCCATATTCTTCCTCATGCTTGAACAGCTCTTTGCCGACACCGTCTATGGTCACAACGTTGCCGTCAAGACCTATGTAGGGGGTCTGGGGGTCAAGCACCAGACGGGCGGCATACAGTCCGCCGTCCTTGTCCTTGGCAAACAGACGCTCTGTGATGTCTTCAATGGCCGATGCCTCCGGGAACATCTCAAACTCTTTCAGCCACTTGCCTATCTGGTCTTGGTAGAGATAGCGTTTTGCCAGGTCGGGGTGGCTGCCCATCATCTGTGCCAGCTCCTGAGGGGTGGTTGCCACCAGGCCGTCTTTCACGTTGAACGGCACGCGAAACCTTGACAGCTTCGCTTCACCGTCGTCAGGCACATCAAAGATGTCCTCGCCTTTGACCCAACGCACAATCTCGGGCATGGCAGCTCTCTCGTTGGGGTCGCAGCGTGTGAGGGCCATGAGGAGGGAGAGCATGTGGGTTGACATCTCCTTGGGTGAGGGGTAGACGAGGGTGTTGCTGTTCTTCATCGTCACCAGCTTGCTTTCGTCGGCGGTGAACGTGCCTTCGCCCATCCACAGGGCCATCAGGGTGAGGCCGAGCGAGTAGAAGTCGCTCTTGTAAGAGACGTTGGGGTTGAAGCCATGCATCGTGCGATAATACATCTCCGGCGCGGCGTATATGACGGTGCGTGCCTCGTCTATGGCCCTCCGGTTGTCGTCGGCCTTCAGGCTGCCGTTGCTGTCGGTTGTCATGGCTATGCCGAAGTCGGCAAGGGCTATGCGCTGTCTGCTCTTGTCGGTGTAAAGGAAGTTGGCGGGTTTGATGTCGCGGTGCAAGATGTTATGCTTGTGGCAGAAGTCGATGGCTGCTGCCATCTCCACCGCCACCTTGGCCAGCTCTTTCTCTTTGCCTTTGAAGCTCACGTCGGCAAGCGAGCCGCCCGTGCAATGTTGCATCACCTCAAAGTCGTAAGGCCAATGGGTCGTGGGGTCTGTCCACACGCCGTGGGCATAGACGTTGATGAGCGGACTGTAGTCGCTCCTCACGCGGGTGAGCGTTTCCAGCACGTCGTGGTTGGGGTGATGGTGGGGCTTGTAAAGCTTCAAGACAAATGACGTGTTGTTGTTGCTTACGAGGAAGACGAAGGCTTCGCCCGAGTTTTTTGACAACATCTGCTTGAATGTGTATTTCACCCCGAGCGTCTGTCCCTGACCCACAAGCGTTATGTCGTTGAACGCTGGTGGGGTGGCGGGCGCTTTTCCTGCACGCTGCTGACCGCTGGGCGCAGCTCCTCCTGTCGGCGGCACGGCTGTTCCTGTCGGCGGCACGGCTGTTCCTGTCGGCGGCACGGCTGTTCCTGTTGGTGGCACGGCTGTTCCTGTCGGCGGTACGGCTGTTCCTGTTGGTGGCACGGCTGTTCCTGTCGGCGGTACGGCTGTTCCTGTCGGTGGCACGGCTGTTCCTGTGTTTGGTTTGTTGGTTGGTGACATATTGAAGGTTTTTCGTTTGTTCTTAAGTTGTTGACGTTTGTTCGTCGGTGAATAATAGGGTTAGCTTACTCTAAATGCAAATTTAGATAAAATTTTGATAGATAACTAATTATTTCTCCGTTTTCTATATTTATTTCGTGAGTTTGGGCGTTTTGTACAATAATAAAAGCCCGACAAGACAATTTTTTTCGATTGTGTCCTGTCGGGCTTCATTGTTAAGCTATGGGTGCATCGGTTGATGCGATTGTTGCGATTATTGCTTCATGAGGAACGCCTTGAAGTCGTCAAACTCCTTCGACATCTCCACGCTCTGCTTTGTGCCTTTCATGAAGGCAGCGAGACGCTCAGGTATCTGCACCTCTGCGCCGATGGCATCCTCTACCACGTTCTTAAACTTGGCAGGGTGGGCTGTCTCGCCAAACACGCCGTGCTCGCCAGGCTGGAGCTGCTCCTTCAGAGCCTCGTAGCCGCAGGCACCGTGGGGGTCGAGAATGTAGCCTGTGGTGTCGTGACAGGCTTTCATGGCCTTGCGTATCTGCTCGTCGCTGTAGGTGGCGCCGCTCATGATGGCAGAGATCTGCTCGTAGCTGCCATTGAAGAGGTCGTAGATGCGTGCAAAGTTGCTGGGGTCGCCCACATCCATGGCGTTGGCGATGGTCTGCTTGCTGGCGCAAGGCTCATACTTGCTCGTCTGCAGATATTTGTACACGATGTCGTTGGCGTTGTTGGCAGCGATGAAACGCTTCACGGGCAGACCCATCTTCTGTCCAAAGATGGCTGCGGTGATGTTGCCGAAGTTGCCGCTCGGCACACAGATCACATAGTCGTTCTCCTTGCCCAGGCGCTTGAGCTGAGCGTAGGCATAGAAATAATAGAACGCTTGCGGGAGGAAGCGTGCAACATTTATAGAGTTGGCCGATGTGAGCTTCATGTGGTGACACAGCTCGTCGTCCATGAAGGCCGACTTGACCAGACGCTGGCAATCGTCGAACACACCGTCTACCTCGATGGCTGTGATGTTCTGGCCGAGCGTTGTAAACTGGCTCTCCTGAATCTTGCTGACCTTGCCTTTGGGGTAGAGCACATACACATGAATGCCGTCTACGCCAAGGAAGCCGTTGGCCACGGCAGAGCCTGTGTCGCCGCTTGTTGCCACGAGCACGTTGACCTGCTCCTTGCCTTCCTGACGGATAAAATATTGAAGAAGGCGAGCCATGAAGCGTGCGCCTACATCCTTGAAGGCAAGGGTGGGACCGTGGAACAACTCCAAACTGTAGATGTTGGGCTCCACCTCCACGATGGGACAGTCGAAGGCCAGCGTGTCATACACAATCTTTTTCAACGCTTCAGGCTCTACATCTTCGCCGAAGAAAGCCTGTGCCACGTTGTAAGCAATCTCTTGGAAAGAGAGCTTGTCGATGTTGTCAAAAAACTCTTGTGGCAAACGGTTAATGCGCTCAGGCATGTAAAGGCCACGGTCGGGTGCCAGTCCGCGCACCACTGCTTCGTGCAGAGATGCCAGAGGGGCTTTATGGTTGGTGCTGTAATATTTCATAATTAGAGCCCCACCCCCAAGCCGCAAATGCGGCTTTTCACCTCCCCTTAGGGCGGGGAGTGAAGTGCTTTTGCAAATTGGCGGTGGGTTGTTTTTATTTTGTTATTTAATCTTTTTTGATATTCTGGTATGTTTTTATAATGAGTTCTTTTAGTTCCTGCTATCTACTCCCTTTAGCTCCAGCTATCTACTCCCCTCCATAAGGGGAGGGGGAAGCCGCGCTTTGCGCGGCGCGGGGGTGGGGCTTTAAGAACGCCCTCATAAACTCCTGAAGCTTAAGCAGTCCGAAGCTGCCGTTCACACAGCTCACCTCGTCATACTGTTGCACGCTGTCGGGCTCAATGCCTTTATACCAGATGGCGAAGGGCACAGGCTCGCTGAGGTGCGTTCTGATCTCAACAGGAGTGGGATGGTCTGGCATCAAGGCAATGCACACCGGCTCGTCCCACGTCTTCACCTCTTCATAGATGGGACCCACCATACGGTGGTCGAGGTTCTCGATGGTCTTGAGCTTGAGGTCGAGGTCGCCATCGTGGCCTGCCTCGTCGCTCGCCTCCACATGCAGGAACACGAAGTCGTCGTGACGAAGAGCTTCGAGGGCTGCTGCTGTCTTGCCTTCATAGTTGGTGTCGGCCAGTCCGGTGGCACCTTCAACGATGATGTTCTTCAGTCCGGCATAGTGGCCTATTCCTCTGATGAGATCAACGGCAGAAATAACGTCGCCGCTCTTTATCTGTGGGAACATCTCCGGCAGGGTCTGCATGGACGGGCGGTAGCCACCGCTCCACGGCCAGATGCTGTTGGCTGTGTCCTTGCCTTGTGCCTTGCGCTCGCGGTTGAACGGGTGTTCAGCCAGCAGCTTCTGCGACTTCAGGATGAGGTCGTTGATCAGGTTTGCTGTCTCTTGTGCCGTCATGCGGTCACCGTCTTTCTTGTCGGCCCAGCCCTCTTCGGGTTTTACGAGCAGCGGTCGCCACTCCTCGTTGGGATGGTCGTGAGGCGGAGCACACTCAATGTGCTTGTTGCCGTTCTTTATGATGAGCAGGTGGCGATACTGAATGCCTGTGATGAACTTGATGTTTTCATTGCCCAGCTTCTCGTCAAGATATTTGATGAGCGTGTAGCCGTCTTCTGTCTTCAGGTGTCCACCGTGGTGGTTCTTTATGCGTCCGTCGGCAAGAGTTATGATGTTGCAACGCATGGCAAAGTCGTCAGGTTGCATCTCGTAGCCTATCGATGCTGCCTCAAGCGGTCCGCGGCCTTCATAGACCTTGTTGAGGTCGTAGCCGAGGATTGCGGTGTTGGCAACCTCGCTGCCTGGGTGAAAGCCCTCGGGCACCGTCACCATGCGGCCGCAGCGTCCCTCGCGTGCAAGAAGATCCATGTATGGGGTGTGGGCATATTGAAGAAGTGTTTTGCCGCCCAATCGTGCGACAGCGTGGTCTGCCATGCCGTCGCCTAATATAATGATGTGTTTCATCATCTTCTACTTTTTTTCAACATTAGATGTTTGCGATAGACATGATGTTGGCAAACACGCCGGCAGCAGTAACGCTGGCGCCGGCACCATAGCCCTGGATGAGCATGGGGTACTCCTTGTAACGTTCTGTTGAAAGCATCACGATGTTGGTGCTGCCCTCAAGGTTGTAGAACGGATGGGTGTTGTCAACCTCCTTGAGCGACACGCTGGTCTTGCCGTGATCCATGGTGGCAACGAAACGCAGGCGCTTGCCCTCTGCCTCAAGAGCCTTGCGGCGGTTCTCAAAGTCGGCATCGAGCTCGGGCAGATGGCTCCAGAACTCGTCGAGTGAGCCTTCAAAGAAATGGTCGGGCACGAAGAGATGCTTCTCCACATCGTCTTGCTCTACCTTGTAGCCTGCCTCGCGGGTGAGGATTACAAGCTTGCGCACCACGTCCATGCCGCTCAGGTCGATGCGTGGGTCGGGCTCGCTGTAGCCTTGCTCCTGTGCCATGTGTACAGCCTTGGAGAAGGGCACGTCGGCAGAGAGCATGTTGAAAATGTAGTTGAGCGTGCCGCTGAGCACGGCTTCAATCTTGAGAATGGTGTCGCCCGAGTTGCGAAGGTCGTTGATGGTGCCGATGATGGGCAGACCTGCTCCTACGTTGGTCTCGAAGCGGAACTTGACACCGCGCTCCAGGGCGGTGCGCTTAAGGTGCATGTAGCTGTCGTAATTGCTTGATGCAGCAATCTTGTTGGCGGCAATTACTGAGATGTTGTGCTCCAGCAACGACTGGTACATGTCGGCCACGTCGCGGCTTGCCGTGCAGTCGACAAACACGCTGTTGAAGATGTTCATGCCGATGACCTCTTCCATGAGCTTCGCGTTGTTGCTGGGCTCTGATGTCTCAAGCTCCTCTTTATAGGTGTCGAGGTTTAAGCCGTCGCGGCTGAAGATGGCCTTCTTCGAAGAGGCTATGCCCACAACGTTAAGCTTCAGTTTGCTGTTCTGCTTAAGCTCCTCATATTGCTTCTTTATTTGCTCGATGAGCTTGCCGCCCACGGTGCCCACACCGCAGATGAAGAGGTTAAGAACCTTATATTCGGACAGGAAGAACGAGTCGTGAAGCACGTTAAGAGCCTTGCGCAGGAACTTGCTGTCTACAACAAACGAGATGTTGGTCTCTGATGCACCCTGAGCACAGGCAATGACGCTGATGCCGCTACGGCCCAATGTGCCGAACAGCTTTCCGGCGATGCCTGGCGTGTGCTTCATGTTCTCGCCTACCACGGCGATGGTGGCAAGACCGCTCTCGGCGAACATGGGGAACATGGCCCCCATCTCTATCTCCTTGGCAAACTCCTCGTTGAGCACGCGCACGGCGATGTCGGCATCGGCTTCGCGCACACCGATAGAGGTTGAGTTTTCTGACGATGCCTGTGACACCATGAACACGCTTATGCCCTTGTCGGCAAGGGCGGTGAAGATGCGGCGGTTCACACCGATGACACCCACCATCGACAGACCCGTCACGGTTATGAGGGCTGTGCCGTTGATGCTCGATATGCCCTTGATGGGCTTGCGGTCGTTGTCTATTTTGTCTTTAATGATTGTACCTGGGTTCTGCGGATTGAAGGTGTTCTTCACGCGGATGGGAATATTCTTCACGCAAACGGGATAGATGGTAGGCGGATAGATGACCTTCGCACCAAAGTTGCAAAGCTCCATTGCTTCGATGAAGCTCAGCTCGTTGATGGTGTAGGCGGTCTTGATGACGCGCGGGTCGGCGGTCATGAAGCCGTCGACGTCGGTCCATATCTCCAGCACGTCGGCATCGAGGGCTGCTGCAATGATGGCGGCGGTGTAGTCGCTTCCGCCACGACCGAGATTGGTCACCTCGTCGGTGGTGGCGTCGCGGCTGATGAAGCCAGGCACAAGGGTGATGTGTGCAAGGTCGGCAAAGGCTTTGCGCACCAGCTTGTTGGTAAGCTCTGCCTCAAGCACATGCTTGTTGTTCTTCTGCACGGTCTTGATAAACTCGCGCGAATCCATCCACTTGGCTCCCTTCACCAGGGTGGCGACAATGAGCGAACTGAGACGCTCACCGTAGCTCACGATGGCATCTTGTGTCTTCTCGCTGAGGTCATGGATGAGGAACACACCAAAGTAGATGCTGCGCAGCTGCTCCAGCAGTGCGTCCACCTTATTAAATAAATCTTCTCGTTGACGGGGATTGGTGATGATAGTGTCTATCATCTTGTGGTGGCGCTCCACCATGGCTTGAAACTCGTCCTTCCAGCTCTCGTCTCCCTTGAGGGCGAGCTGCGATGTTGCAAGCAGTTTGTCGGTAATTCCACCGAGCGCACTAACGACGACAATGATTGGTTGGCTCTTTGCCTCGTTCTCCACAATGTTTTTAAGACTAAGAATACTCTTCACGGAACCTACAGATGTTCCGCCAAACTTTAATACTTTCATTTTTTTATCTTGATTTTAGCCACCAAACAAAGGTGGCGGGTTTATGGGTTGTGAGTGGCTGGGACATGCTGCGCTTCTCTGTAGGTTGCACATGCGTCCGCTTATACGAGGGCGGCATGGATGTAACGAACCGTGCATAGAAGTGGCAAGTGACCACTTTGGCTTTTTTTGCACCAATCACGCCGCAAATTTACAAAGATTTTGCTTTTCTACAACATTATTGGTGAAAAATGTGTAAATTTGTAGCACATTTTTAACCTTTCGTGTTAAAAGATTGGGTGTTTAACCTTTATTTCTTACGAAATGACAAAAGAATATCAAATAAGAGTGCTTCCTGTTGTTGCAGCAAGCGAAAATGCGATAAAACGTTATCTTGCCGAGGAACAGGGCATTGACCAACGAACCATAAACAGCGTGCGCGTGCTGAAGAAGAGCATCGACGCGCGACAGCGAACGATCTTTGTGAACCTGAAGATTAGGGTGTACATTAACGAGGTGCCGCAAGATGACGAGTTTGAACATACCGAATATCAGAACGTGGAGGGCAGACCGCAGGTTGTGGTGGTGGGTGAAGGTCCTGGCGGACTCTTCGCATCGCTACGACTCATTGAGCTCGGACTGCGCCCCGTTGTGCTGGAGCGCGGTAAGGATGTGCGCGAGAGAAAGATGGATCTCGCGCAGATAACGAAAACACAGAAGGTCGATCCTGAGAGCAACTACTGCTTTGGCGAGGGTGGCGCGGGGGCCTACTCGGACGGTAAGCTCTACACTCGATCAAAGAAGCGAGGCAACGTGAACAAAATCCTCAATGTGTTCTGCCAGCACGGAGCAAGCACTTCTATCCTTGCAGATGCTCATCCGCATATCGGCACCGACAAGCTGCCGCGCGTCATTGAGAACATGCGCAACACCATCATAAAATGTGGCGGCGAGGTGCATTTCCAAACCAAGATGACGCGTCTTGTGGTGGAAGGTGAGCGCGTGACGGGAGTTGAGGCTGTTGACCTGAAGACAGGCGGTGAACTGACTTTTCACGGACCCGTCATTCTTGCTACGGGCCATTCGGCTCGCGACGTGTACCGTCTGCTCGTTGAGAGCAACATACATATCGAGGCTAAGGGCATTGCCGTGGGTGTGCGTCTGGAGCATCCGTCGCAGCTCATCGACCAGATTCAATATCACAACCGCGAGGGTAGGGGCAAGTATCTGCCTGCTGCCGAGTATAGCTTTGTAACGCAGGTAGAGGAGCGTGGTGTCTACTCGTTCTGCATGTGTCCCGGTGGCTTCGTCATTCCTGCTGCCACAGGACCGCAACAGCTGGTGGTGAACGGCATGAGTCCCAGTAACCGCGGCACGCAGTGGAGCAACAGCGGCATGGTGGTGGAGCTGCATCCCGATGATGTCGGTGGCGACAGCAGTGACCCTTTGTGCATGATGCATTTCCAAGAGAAGCTTGAGCGCGACTGCTGGCAGCAGGGCAACATGAAGCAGACGGCTCCTGCGCAGCGCATGGCCGACTTTGTGAATAACCGCTTGAGTTATGACCTGCCTAAGAGCAGCTATGCTCCAGGACTGATCTCTTCGCCTCTTCATTTCTGGATGCCGCCGTTTGTGGCCAAGCGTCTGCAAGAAGGCTTCAAGAAGTTTGGCAAGATGAGCCACGGCTTCCTCACCAACGAGGCGGTGCTCATTGCCACCGAGACGCGCACATCTTCGCCTGTGCGCATTGTGCGTGACCCTGCAACGTTGCAGCATGTCACCGTGCAAGGACTGTTCCCCTGTGGCGAGGGCGCCGGCTATGCTGGCGGCATCGTGTCGGCAGGTGTGGATGGCGAGCGTTGCGCTGAGATGTGCGCTCAGTATGTCGAGGCTTTGGCGTGAAAAACAAAAACGGTGAAACAACGCAAAAAGGATGAGGCTTGCTCTTCGGCATACCTCATCCTTTTTGCGTTTTATAGAACGATCGAAGATTGAAATTTTAATTCAAGCTCTTCTTTTAGAAATTCATTTCTATTTCTTGCCCTTTGGCATCTTGCTCCACTTATACGCCAGATGGAGCATGGCGTAGCTCGGTATGGTGTTGCGCCACACCTCGGTACGTCCCTGCGCGTTGACGGCGTAGGTGGTGTTGGAGAGCTGATGCAAGAGGTCGAAAGCCTCGGCTTTGAGGACCCATTTGCCCTTGCCGAAGGTGCGGGTGAGCGAGGCGTTCCACACCAGGTTGTCGGTGTTTATGGAGCTTTCGCCGTAGCCACGACGGCTGTATTGGCGCAGGTCGGTGGCGAGGGTGACAGACAGTGGCAGGCGACAGGAGAGGGTCATGCCATAAGAAAAATCGAAGGTGTTGATGGTCTCAAAGTTGTCGCGGTCGCCTGTGCTGTGGCGCCATGACAGGTTGCCGCTGCATGAGGCGCTGAACTCGCCCTTGCGGTAGGTGAGCAACAGCTTCTCGCCGAGCAGCGACGTGTTGACGCGGCTCAACGCTGTTGATGCCTCGTCGTAGGCGATGTCGAAATCGGTGCTGCGGCTGTAGTTGTATGACAATCGGTTATCGATGGTCAGACGGTCGGCCTTGTCGAGGGTGCGCGTGAAGCCGTTGCGTGCGTTCACAGACCAGTTGCCGTCTTTCACATTGTCTGACATGTAGGTGTAGCCTCCCGTTGCACGGTTATAGGTGGTGCGTGTGCCTAAGCTGTTGCGGCTTATGTTTGCATCGAAGCCAAACGATATGTTTTGCTGATGTCGCTTCTGGTTGAAGCTGATGTCGCCATTGAAGCTCATGTTGTGTGTGCTCTTGAGGTCTGGGTTACTTATGCGCACAGCCAATGGGTTGAGGTCGTTGCTCACGGGCATGAGGGAGGTCATCGGCGGCAGTGTGGACGAAAGGAACAGCGCTGCGCTATATTGCACCTTTTCTTTGTTGCAGAACACGCTGATGCCTGGCATGAACAGCACGTTGCGGCGTGTGGCTACCGTGTCGAGAGCGGCCTGCTGATAGCTGAGGCGCTCGTGCTGCCATCTCAACGGCAGGAGCATGCTCGCAAACAGCGTGTTGCTCCTGTTGTTGAAGATGAGCACGGCTTGCGTGGTGTATGAGCGTTTGAGGTCGGCATGGTGGATGCTGTTGTCGAAATCGAGGGCAAGAAGCATCGAGTCGCGTGTTGACGGCAGCTCATGGAGCATGCTTGTGGCAAGGTCTGTCCATCGTCCGCCGAAGCGGTCGAGACGATAGTTGAGATTGTTGCTTGTAGAGAGCGACTGCTTGTAGCCTCCTTGAAGCTTGATGTAGAGGCCTACGGGGAGGGTCAACGAATAGCTTAAGGCGGCGTTGTAAGAATAGGTGTTGTTGTGGCGGTCGGAATAGACGTTGCGTGTGTCGCTCTCACCGGTCTTCATATAGTCGTTGCGTGTCATGGTGTGGCTGTCGCTTGGTTTTGACAGGCTGTATGCGCCGTCTATGTTTATCTCTAAGCGGTCGCCCCACGGCAACTGGTAAAAAGCCCATGTGTCTTGGCTGGCGCTGAACGAGCGGTAGCGGTCCAGCGATATGCTCTGTGAACGGTTGGTAAGCATGGAGAGCAGAGGGTTGGTGTCGGCAAAGAATGTGGAGTCGAGCACCTCTTTGATGCTTCCAAACCGTGACGGGTCGTTGTCGTAGGTGGCTTTGCGGCTGTTGGCGTTGTTGCGGCTGTTGCTGTAGTCGAGCGATGTCCATGATGTCATGCCTATATTTCCTGTTCTCAAGCGCATGTTGTTTTGCAGGCTTGCCCTGAAATCTTTCTGTCGGTTAAGGCTCATGGAACGTCTGAAGATGTTGCCGCCCGATGCGAACGACTCGCTTGCCGAGCGCATCTCGTCCACGGCATCGGTCCATGTGGCGGTGGCATCGATGTTGTCGGTCACCACCTTGTTCTTGTCTTCTGTGTCGAGATGCAGACCTACAAGGCGTGTGGTGGTCTGCCCCTGCGGACTGTTTGATGGCTGCCAGTCGCCTTCAGTGCCTGGCGTCTGTGTCTCGTTCACGTTGTTGGCGTTGGCAAAGAGCGACAGACGTGTGTGGTCGTCAAAATAGAGAGAGAACAGTCGTGCCATCCATCGCTCCTTTGTGCCGCCCGCAACTTCGGCGTTGGCCATCAGTCCGCGGTTATACTGGCGCTTGAGGCTCACGTCCATGACATAGTCTTTCTTCTCTACATTCTCTCCCAACATCTCGCTCTTGTCTGTCTGTTTGTTGTAGACCTTTAGCTCCTTCACGGTGTAGTAGGGCAGGTTGTCGAGCATCACCTTGTTTTTGCCCTTAAAGAAATCTTTGCCGTTGAGAAGCAGATAGTCGAGCTTCTTGCCGTTGATGTAGATGTCGCCGTTGCTTTTCAGTTCGGCACCCGGCATCTGGCGAATGAGGGCGTCGAGCATTGAGCCATCGGGCAGATTGAAGGCAGAGGCGTTGTAGACTATGGTGTCGCCGCGGTAGGTCATCTTTATTTTCGTGCCCGTTACGACCACGCCATCGAGGTCTACATCTTTATAGATGTCTTCGTTAAGTTTCTTTTTCAGCAACACGGGTGGCACCTTGAACGAACTGTTGCGCCCAATGCTTCGGATGTTGAAGTTGAGAAAGCTTGTCTCATAGCCGTCACACTCGCCTTTGATGATGAGCATGCCTGCGCGGGCTGGCACTTGCATATACCATCCGCCCTCGTTGTCCCAACGCCAAGCTGTTGTGGTGTCTATCACGGCGCTGTCGGCATCCATAACCGTTATGTGTGCTTGCAGCATGGCCTTCGTGAACGAGTCTTTGGACGTGCCTTGCAGATATACCATGCGTTGCTTCTTTGCTTTCTTTGCCTCTTCTTGATGTTGTTCCTTGGGCTTTATAGTGTCGGTAGATAGGGCCTGTGCAAAGCTTGACAGGCTGTGAGTAAAGCATGACAGGCTGTGGCTACAGCCCGGAAAGTTGTGATCAGAGCTTGTTGTGGCATGGCTCAAGCACGTTATCGTTAGAACAAGGACAACGATAAGAAAAAAACGATATGTGTGGTTGCCCATCATAATTGTTTAGGTTTGTAAAACCGCTCTTTTGTGAAAATGATTGCTTTTCTTTGAGCTTTTCCCTTTTTTATGCGAGAACGGGGCTTTCTTAATTAGAGAACGGGGCTTTCTTAATGTGAGAACGCGGCTTTATAGCGTAAACAGCAAGTAAAGACTATGGTTACGCTTTAAAGCCGCGTTGTTTGATTTATGCCTCTTTCGGCATCTTTGGATATTTGCGGAACCATCCGTCCCAGCGCAGACGCATGACACCGAAGAAGGCCTCGCCGAAGATGCCGCCGCTCATCTTGCTTGTGCCTTCGCGGCGGTTGACGAAGATGACGGGCACCTCTTTAATCTTAAAGCCAATCTTGTAGGCCGTAAACTTCATCTCTATCTGGAAGGCATAGCCCTTGAAGCGAATCTTGTCAAGAGGGATGGTCTCGAGCACGCGACGCTTGTAGCACTTAAAGCCGGCTGTGGTGTCGTGAACGCTGAAGCCTGTGACAAGGCGCACATACTTGGAAGCGAAATAACTCATGAGCACGCGGCCGATGGGCCAGTTGACAACGTTGACACCGCTCACATAGCGCGAGCCGATGGCCACATCGGCACCCTCGTCGTGACAGGCAGCATAGAGGCGTGGCAGGTCGTTGGGATCATGGCTGAAGTCGGCATCCATTTCAAAGATGTAGTCGTAGCCGTGCTCCAGAGCCCACTTGAAGCCTGCAATATAAGCTGTGCCAAGGCCGAGCTTGCCGCTGCGCTCAATGATGAACAGACGGTCCTTAAACTCGTCTGCCATCAGCCCCTTAACGATGTCGGCGGTGCCGTCGGGCGATCCGTCATCGATAACCAAAATGTTGAATGCTTTTTCCAAACCCATCACGGCGCGGATAATCTTTTCGATGTTTTCCTTCTCGTTATAGGTCGGAATAATCACAATGCAGTCGCTCTTTATCATATCCTTATTTTATGTGTCTTTTGTTAGTTATGTTCTGAGTGAATGTTCTTATCTTGCAAAAGTAATGGAAAAAAACGATTGCATGAAATAAAACCAATTAAAAAATAAAAATCATGGCTAAATAATGCTGATTGCATATTTTTTTGTAATTTAGTAGCCAAAAATAAATAAGCAGGAGCTACAGGCTTTGCTTGATTAAGAAAAAGACGAAGAAAAATGAACTTAGAAACAATAAAAGAAAAACTGCGCCGCAGCGACGGTCTCTCAAACACCCTTGGAATGAATTTTATTTCCACACCCGAACCCGACATGTGTGTGGCAAGCATGAAGGTGGATGAGCGCAACAGACAGCCGTTTGGCTTTCTCAGCGGGGGAGCATCGCTCGCGCTGGCTGAGAACGTGGCTGGCGTGGGGTCTATGGTGTTGTGTCCAGGCAAGATATGCGTGGGCATAAACGTGAGCGGTGAGCATGTCAAGGCTGTGCTTGAGGGCGACACCGTGACGGCTTATGGCCGACTGCTGCACCGTGGCAAGACGCTGCATGTATGGCACATAGAGATAAAGAACGAGAATGGGGACCTCGTGTCGTCGGTACAGGTCACCAACTTTATAATGAAGGGCAAGGAGGAGAAATGATTGAGGCAAAGGATGAGGGTCTGGCTGTTGCCAAGGCTCTGTTCCGTTATCCGCATGAACAACGCTTCTGCAAGCTTGAACAGATAGGCGGACAGCCCGACGTGTTGATGTCGTGTGAGGAGCTTGGGGTGCAGAGAGGCTTTGTGATGGCTCCCTTTGCGCCGTCAGAAGACCGCCCCGTCATCGTGATTCGTCCTGACAGGGTAGACTGGGGCGAGGTGCCGCAAGGCTCCTTGTCGCTTGACGCTTTTGACGCGCAGGTGGTGGATGGCGCTTTGGAGCGACAACGCTATGGCATAGACTTCCGCAACTTCCACGCACAGCTCACTAACGGAACGTTCAGCAAGATCGTGTTGGCTCGCTGCTCGCACATGGTGGCGCAGCGCGAGGCAGACCTTGAAGAGATGTTCTTCTGCGCTTGCAGACGTTACCCACGCATGTTTGTGGCTCTTGTGCAGACTCCTCGTTGCGGCACATGGCTCATGGCTACGCCTGAAATTCTGCTTCAAGGCAGCGGACAGGAGTGGCACACGATGGCGTTGGCGGGAACGATGAAGCTTGGCAACGATATGCTCGACTTCGACACTCCTGGTGCCCGCACCTCTGCACAAAACATAAGGTGGAGCGACAAGAACCGCTTTGAGCAGAGATATGTGGCCGATTATATTGAGGAACAGATAGAACAGTTCTCAGACAACGTGACCTCTTCAGCCCCTTATACCACACGCGCTGGCGACCTTGTGCACCTGCGCACCGACTTCAGTTTCATCATCAATGACGACCGGAGCATCGGGCGTGTCATCAACGCCCTTCACCCCACACCTGCTGTCTGTGGCATGCCCAAGCAACCAACCTTCGGGTTCATCATGAGCAACGAGCAGATGCCACGGTCTTATTATAGCGGCTTTGCGGGGCCAATGGACATAGACGGCAAAACGAGTCTTTATGTGTCGCTCCGTTGCATGCGCTTCGAGGGCCGCGACCTGTGGCTTTATGCTGGCGGCGGACTGCTTGCCGACAGCAACGAAGAGGATGAATGGAACGAGACAGAAGCGAAAATGGAGACGATGAGACGGCTCTTTGAAAGCTGAGCCCAAAAACTGTCTTTAAAGATAAAAAAGTCAATTAAGAAGATGTACAGCAATAAAGAAAACATAAACCTTTTAACGTCGTTGCTTGTTGCCAAAGGCATAACCGATGCCGTGGTGTGTCCTGGTAGCCGCAACGCGCCAATTGTGCACAACCTCAATGAGGCAGAGCAGATAACATGTCACCCTGTCACCGATGAACGGTCTGCCGGGTTCTATGCTGTTGGCTTGGCGCAAGCCACAGGGCGACCTGTTGTGGTGTGTGTGACCTCGGGGTCGGCGCTCCTGAACGTGGCACCTGCTGTGGCGGAGGCTTTTTATCAGCATGTGCCGCTCATCGTGGTGTCGGCAGACAGGCCGCAGCAGTGGATAGGACAGCTCGATGGACAGACGCTGCCGCAACAGGGAGCGTTCGGACCAATGGTGCGTCGGTCGGTGCAGTTGCCTGAGCCTCATGATGAAGAGGAAAGATGGCTGTGTGGCCGACTGATAAACGAGGCTCTCCATCTTGCCACTTGCAAGGGCTGTGCTCCCGTCCACATAAACGTGCCGGTGACGGAACCGCTGTTCCTGTTTGACGAGGAGAAGCTGCCCGAGACAACGCCCTTCAAGGCGCATACGCTGCCAACGACGTTCAACGTAGATACGTTCAAAGCCTTCGCACAAGCCAAGCGTCCTATGGTGGTGCTGGGGCAGTTGCCTGACGGGGCTGTAGCCACCGACACCTTGCGCAGCCTGTCCCAACGTTGCGTGGTGTTGGCAGAGCCTCTGTCAAGCCCGTCTTACAACATAACACATGGCGATGAGGCAGTGCGTGTGCTCACGTCAGCTGATGGCGACAAAGTCGTTGCGCCTGACAGCACAGACCGCTTTGCGCCCGACGCCATTGTCTACATTGGAGGCACCGTAGTAAGCAAGGCCGTGCGCCGTTTCCTTCGTCAGGCAAAGGCGCAGACGTGGGTCGTGACACCCAATGTGCTTGAGGTGTCAGACCCGCTGATGTCGCTTACCGACATTGTGGAATGTCCGTTGGAAGAGACAAACGCTCTCTTGCTGACTCTCGTGGCTGCCACAAACCTAAGTGCCGAGCACGAAGCGTTCCGCTCACGTTGGCAACGACTGCTCGACCGTTGTGGCGCACACGCCGAAAGCTATGAGCCGCCCTTCTCGCAGATGGCAACGGTGAGATATTTTGAAAGTCAGCTTGAGGACCTTTATGAAGACCTGCATGTTCATTATGCCAACAGCTCGGCTGTGAGGCTTGCCAACATCTACGCTGCACATCGTGTGTGGTGCAACCGTGGCGTTAACGGCATAGAAGGTTCGCTGTCTACGGCTGCCGGCTTCTCTCTCGGAACCACCGACAAGGTGGTGTGCGTCATTGGCGACCTCAGCTTCTTCTATGACCAGAACGCTTTGTGGAATGGTCGCTTGCGTGGCAACTTGCGCATAATATTGCTTAACAACCATGAGGGCGGAATCTTCAGTACGTTGCCAGGTCTTGACGGCAGTCCCGCCGCCCACTACATGGTGGCTGCTGCCCACAACACCGAGGCTCGCGGCATCTGCACGCAGAACGACATCGGCTACCTTAAGGCCACCAATATGGATGAGATGCAGGTGGGCGTCGTGACCTTGCTCACACAACAGGCAGACCGCCCCATGGTGCTTGAGGTGTTTACCGATGCTGCGGAGGATGCGAAGGCCATGAGAGAGTATTTTGAATCTTTAAAATAAACATCTTGATTTTTCTTGTAGGATATAAAAGCTTGCAGGAAATAAAAGCCTACAGGAGTAAAAGCTTGCAGGAATAAACCTTGTAAAAAAACAAACAAAAATATGAATTGTTCAAACCGTGAATGGAAAAAGATTGAGGATTTCGATTTTCAGGAGATTCTCTTCGAAGAATATAACGGCATAGCCAAGATTACAATAAACCGTCCGCGTTATCGCAACGCCTTCACACCCCGCACCACATGGGAGATGTCGCAAGCGTTTGCCTGGTGTCGCGAGGCGCAACGCATAGGTGTGGTCATCCTTACAGGTGCTGGCGACAAGGCCTTCTGCTCGGGTGGCGACATGCACGTCAAAGGCCGTGGCGGCTATGTCGGCGACGATGGTGTGCCACGTCTCAACGTTCTTGATGTGCAGAAGCAGATTCGCTCGCTGCCTAAGCCTGTCATCGCCATGGTTAATGGCTTCGCCATTGGCGGCGGTCATGTGCTGCACCTCATGTGCGATCTCACCATTGCCAGCGACAACGCCATCTTCGGACAGACAGGTCCCAAGGTGGGATCGTTCGATGCTGGCTTCGGTGCCAGCTACCTTGCACGCATCGTTGGCCAGAAGAAGGCCCGCGAGATATGGTTCATGTGTCGCCAATACTCGGCAGAGGAGGCAGAACGCATGGGTATGGTGAACAAGGTTGTGCCTTTCGACAAGCTGGAAGACGAGTGTGTGGAGTGGGCAGAGACCATGATGGAACGCTCGCCTCTCGCTCTGCGCATGATCAAGGCCGGACTGAACGCTGAGCTCGACGGACAGGCAGGCATTCAGGAGTTGGCTGGCGACGCCACCATGCTCTATTACATGCTTGATGAGGCGCAAGAGGGTGGTCGCGCGTTCCTTGAGAAGCGCAAGCCAGACTTTAAAAAATATCCCAAGCTGCCATAAGCTTCCATAAACTTCCATAGGCTTTCATAAGCTTTCATCGTCTTCTATAAGCTTCCGTCGTCTTCCATAAGCTTCCATCGTCTTCCGTAAGCTTCCGTTAGATTATAAAGAAAAGAAAAAAATAATGACTTATCATGTGACCATAGAACCGCGCACGCTGCATTTTAAACAGCCTGCAGGAACATCGAGGGGCATCTACACCACACGCCAGTCGTGGTTCATAACCATAACCTCGCCCGAACAGCCCGACCGCAAGGGGGTGGGAGAGTGTGCGCCGTTGCCAGACCTCAGCTGTGATGCCATACCCGAGTATGAACGCATTCTCTATTCGGTGTGCAACATGTTCGGCCTTACGGGCAAGATAAACCACGACATGTTGCGCCCTTATCCTTCGATCTTGTTTGGCCTGGAGACGGCCCTGCTCAGCTTTGAAAGCGGAAGCGACGTGCTTTTCGACACGCCTTTCGCACGCGGCGAGGAGGGCATTCCTATTAACGGCTTGGTGTGGATGGGTAGCTATGATGAGATGCTCTCGCGGTTGGAGAATAAAATGAAGGCCGGGTTCAGATGTGTGAAACTGAAGATTGGGGCGATCGACTTTGACAAGGAACTTGACCTTATCCGCCACATTCGTTCCGCTTTCACCAAGGAGCAGATAGAGCTGCGCGTCGATGCCAATGGCGGCTTCACTCCCGACAACGCCATGGAGCGTCTTGAGCAGCTCGCACGTTTTGACATCCACTCCATTGAGCAACCCATACGCCAACACCAGTGGGCTGACATGTCGCGCCTCTGTAAGGAGTCGCCTCTGCCCATTGCTCTCGATGAGGAGCTTATTGGCGTAAACATGCTGTCAATGAAGCAGCATCTGCTCGACACCATCTGTCCGCAGTATGTCATCCTCAAACCCTCTCTGCATGGAGGCATGGCTGGCTCGCGCGAATGGATAAACCTTGCAAAGGAACGTGGCATAGGCTCTTGGATAACAAGCGCTCTTGAGAGCAACGTCGGGCTTAACGCAATCGCCCAGTTTGCCTCTGACGTTTATGGCCCGTCCATAACCATGCCTCAAGGCCTTGGCACAGGATTGCTCTTTACTGACAACATAGACATGCCGCTGGAGATTAGAGGCGACAAACTGTGGAGAGTGTGTTAATGCCATGCTTGGTCGTGCTATCTGCCATGTTTAGCCTTGCTATCTGCCATGTTTACGACTCGCAAGAGACGTGTTTGTATGTCGCAAGTGACGTGTTTGCAAGACAATAATCAATTCTCAAAAAACAACAATGACACTCAACGAATTTATCGCCGACTGGCACTCGCCGTCTCCAACGCTGCTCGTTCACACCAGTGGCTCCACAGGCAAGCCTAAACCCATGCTTGTGGAGAAACGGCGCATGGAGGCGTCGGCACGCATGACATGCCGCTTTCTCAATCTTAAGGAGGGCGACACCGCTCTCTTGTGCATGCCGCTCCAATATATCGCCGGCAAGATGGTGGTGGTGCGGTCGCTCGTCTGCGGTTTACGCCTTGTTGAGGTGGAACCGTGTGGACATCCGTTGCGCGGACTGAAAGAGGCTCCTGTGTTTGCTGCCATGGTGCCCATGCAGGTCTACAACAGCATGGCGGTGGAGGAGGAGTGTGCCTTGTTGCGACAGATAAAACACCTCATCATTGGCGGTGGGGCTGTGAACGCCGAGATGGCAGCCGCTCTGAAGACTTTTCCTAACGCTGTGTGGAGCACTTACGGCATGACGGAGACCCTGTCACACATCGCCTTACGTCGTCTTAGTGGACCGGATGCCAGTTCGTGGTATGAGCCGTTCGCTAACGTGAATGTCAGCACCACGAACGAAGGATGTCTCATTATAAATGCTCCAGACGTGTGTGCCTCGACGCTCGTAACCAACGACATTGCAGAGATAGCTCCCGACGGGCGACACTTCCGCATAAGAGGCCGAAAAGACAACGTGGTGTGTAGCGGTGGAATAAAAATGCAGATCGAGGAGATTGAGGCAAAGCTACAGCCTGTTATGGACGTGCCGTTCATTATAACGAAACGTCCCGACGCCAAGTTTGGTGAGACCGTGGTGTTGCTTGCCGAGATAAAACACGATGGGATAGATACCTTGGAAGGAAAAGAAGCCTTGGGAGGAAAAGAAACCTTGGTAGGAAAAGAAACCTTGGTAGGAAAAGAAATTTTGGAAAAAATAAAAGCCGCGTGCAAGGCGCGGCTTTCAAAATATGAGCAACCTCATGTCTTCATGGCCTTAGACCGCCTGCCCATGACAGAGACGGGCAAGCCAGCAAGAGCTGAGGCCATGAAGATTGCTGCGGCTTATGATGGTAACCTGTAGGCAAATAGAACCAAAGCAATGGTGAAATCCGAAGCAATGGTGAAATCCGAAGCAATGGGCAGAACTATACCGATAGGCCAAAAGTTCCAAAGCAATGGGCAATAAAAACCAACAGGAAAATGTTATCGGCAGATAATCTTCTTTCCGTTCTTTATAACGATGCCGTGGTATGTGGTCCCTACCTTTTGTCCCATGACGTTATGCAACATTTCTGTTTTTGACGTGTTGCCGTCATTGGCTACAATGTCCTTTATTCCTGTGCCCAGACCATAAAAAACATTCTTCTCCAACTGGTCATAGTTGCGGCTGTACCAGTCTTTTACATAAATCGCTTCTTCTTTTATGTCTCTCTTAAGCTCCACAGGGTTATTGTTCCACTTGTTACATTCGCGTTCCCATGCACCGCTTTCCACAAAAGCCTCCACATACTTGTCAACGCGTTTGTTGAACCCCTCTTTAGAGAGCACGCCATCTGCGCACAACTTTTTCCAACAGTTTGCAATCTTGTTGCGATAGTTGTCCGCGTTCAGTTCCCAAAGACGTGAGTATAAATAGTTTCCTGTGAGCCAACCTTTATCTACAAGCACGTTATAATATTCGCCGTTATAGTTTCCGCCGAGCGAGCAGTCGAGGTCCCATGGTGTGACCATCATCCGTTTGCTTTCGTTCTTGTCAACAAGGCTAAGGAACGTGTTCTTCATGTTGTTGTCGCGTAGTCCTTGAGACATGAGAAACACCTGATAATCGATGAAATTTTGCAGACAGAAGTTCTTGTCGATGCCTGCAATGAAGTCGTCATCTGATGTCGTAGCGCAATAGTCGATAAAGTTTTTCAGCGGAGTGTAGGCTTCAGCGCACGGATAATCGTCAGGATAGTCGAGCGCCCATCCGTTCCACGACTCTTTGTTCATGTCTTGCTCTTCATAGCCTTTCAGAGAGGCAGCACTTCCCCAACTGTCACATTTGTACATTACGCCGTTAATCTTAACGTTGTCTTTGTCCTTGTCGTCAGTCTTTTTCACGCCTAACAGCTTGCGGTTCACCTTGTCCGTCATGCAGTAGAGTCCATGATATTCGCCGTTGATGAACAGCTCCACAAAGAACCCATTTGTTCCGTTACGGTTGTCGTTGTCGGTCTCGTAAGGCGTGCCCGACATTGCGTTCCAGATATCAAAGTTCAGCCTGTTGCGCATGCGCAGACGGTCCACGGCCATGGCATCAAGAATCCATGAGTCGTCATTACGGATGCCAAGCACAGTAGCGTCCAAGCTCTTTCCTTTGTCGTTGAGCAGCTTCACGGCAAACGACTTCTTGTCATATTTCAAAGAAGAGGAACCTCGATATTTCACCTTACAGTTGAACGTCGTTTCCACGTTGCCGTCAGTACGTTTCCATGGATCTGCAATCTCTATTTTTGCAGGCAGATAATTTGGCTTGCTCACATTTCCTATTTCTACCGTTATGTTTACTAAAGGTAGCGATTTCTTGCTTAGCGAAGCTTTTAACGTGGCATAATCGGGCGTTTGGGCCGAGACAGCAGTTGCCAAGATCAAAGCCAAAAGCAGGAGAGTGGTTTTAATTTTCATAGAATTGTTTTTGTCCTTCTTTTTTATTGTTTTTAAAGTTAGTTTATGTTGCTGCAAATTTAAACATTTTTAGGCGTTTGACAAAACTGTTTGAAGCTCTATTTTGTCGTAAGCTCCCATTTGTTACATTATTTAAGGTGAAAAACAGCGCTCTTTCAGAAATAATTAGTAAATTTGCACCCAAACAAGAAAAACAACTTCAAATAAATATATGAACGTTTTAGAGTTAAGCGAACAAGAGATTGTAAGACGACAGAGTCTGCAGGAACTGCGCGACATGGGCATCGATCCGTATCCAGCAGCAGAGTATCCCACCAATGCTTTTTCTGATGAGATAAAGGCAAATTTCGCTGAGGGCGAAGAGCGCACCGTGTGCATTGCCGGCCGCATGATGAGCCGCCGCGTGATGGGCAAGGCAAGCTTCGTGGAGCTGCAAGACTCGAAAGGCCGCATTCAGGTTTACATCACCCGTGACGACATCTGCCCCGACGAGAATAAAGATTTGTACAACAAGGTGTTCAAGCGCCTCATGGATATCGGCGACTTCATTGGTATCACAGGTTTTGTGTTCAAGACACAGACCGGCGAGATCTCTGTTCACGCCAAGTCGCTCACGCTGCTCTCAAAGAGCCTCAAGCCGCTGCCTATCGTTAAGTATAAGGACGGCGTGGCATACGACAAGTTTGATGATCCCGAGCTGCGCTACCGCCAGCGTTATGTCGACCTCATCGTCAATGACGGCGTGAAAGACACCTTCCTACAGCGGGCTACCGTGCTGCGCACCTTGCGCCGCGTGCTCGACGAGGCTGGCTACACGGAGGTGGAGACACCCACATTGCAGGCCATTGCAGGCGGTGCCAGCGCACGTCCGTTCATCACCCATTTCAACGCGCTCGACACCGACATGTACATGCGTATCGCGACCGAGCTTTATCTGAAGCGACTCATCGTAGGCGGCTTCGAGGGTGTCTACGAGATCGGCAAAAACTTCCGTAACGAGGGCATGGACCGTAACCACAACCCCGAGTTCACTTGCATGGAGCTGTATGTCCAGTATAAGGACTATAATTGGATGATGTCGTTCACCGAGAAGCTGCTCGAAGCAATCTGTATTGCCGTTAACGGCAAGCCCGAGCGCGAGATCGACGGCAACATGGTGAGCTTCAAGGCCCCTTATCGCCGTCTGCCTATCCTCGATGCCATCAAGGAGAAGACCGGTTTCGACTGCAACGGCAAGACCGAGGACGAAATTCGCGCCTTCTGTCTGGAGAAGGGCATGGACGTGGACGAGACCATGGGCAAGGGCAAGCTCATCGACGAGCTGTTCGGCGAGTTCTGCGAAGGCACATTCATACAGCCAACCTTCATCACCGACTATCCCGTGGAGATGTCGCCGCTCACCAAGATGCACCGCTCAAAGCCCGGTCTGACCGAGCGTTTCGAGCTTATGGTCAACGGCAAGGAGCTGGCCAACGCCTACTCGGAGCTTAACGACCCCATTGATCAGGAGAACCGTTTCATCGACCAGATGAAGCTTGCCGACAAGGGCGACGACGAGGCAATGATCATCGATCAAGACTTCCTACGTGCTCTCCAGTATGGCATGCCTCCCACATCGGGCATCGGCATCGGCATCGACCGTCTGGTCATGCTCATGACAGGCAAGACCTTCATCCAGGAAGTGCTCTTCTTCCCGCAGATGAAGCCTGAGAAGAAAATACCGCAGAGCACCATCAAGGAGTGGGAGGCTATCGGCGTTCCCGAAAACTGGGTATATGTTCTCCGCAAGGCTGGCTTCAACCTCATCTCCGACATCAAGGACGAGAAGGCCCAGGGCTTGCAGCAGAAGGTCGGCGAGATAAACAAGAAGTATAAGCTTGGCTACGACAAACCTTCTGTTGACGACATCCAGGCATGGATAGACAAGGCCAACGCCTAACCATTTTTTTTAAATTCATAATCCATAACCCATCGTCAGCAAACGGCTTGCTCAACCGGCAAACAGCTTGCACAACCGGCAAACGGCTTGCATAGCGGATGATGAGTTATGGATATGACTTATGAGTTCTAATTTCGAATTGAAAAGATATGGCTTTTGACTGCGGAAAAATTGCAATTATAGGAGGCGGAAGCTGGGCTACCGCCATAGCCAAAATTGTCATTGGGCACACGCACCACATCGGATGGTACATGCGCCGTGACGACCGTATAGAGGAATTCAAGCGCATAAGCCATAACCCCACCTATCTCACAAGTGTGCATTTCAACACCAATGAGATTTATTTCTCCAGCGACATAAACAAGATTGTTGAGGCCTACGACACCCTCGTGTTCGTCATTCCTTCACCTTATCTTAAAAACCACCTGAAGAAATTGCGCACACGCATACGCGACAAGTACATCATAACAGCAATCAAAGGTCTGGTGCCCGACGAGAACCTCGCGTGCTCCGAATATTTTCATCAGGTCTATGACGTGCCGTTTGAGAACCTTGCCTGCATTGGTGGACCGTCACATGCTGAGGAGGTGGCTCTTGAACGCCTGTCTTACCTCACCGTGGGATGCGAGGACTATGAGAAGGCGCAAGCCTTTGCCGATGTTATGGCGTCCGACTATATAAAGACCAAGACCAGCGACGACGTTATAGGCATAGAATATTCGTCGGTGCTGAAAAACGTCTATGCCATTGCCGCAGGAATGTGTAGCGGACTGGGATATGGCGACAACTTTCAGGCGGTGCTCATGTCGAACGCTGTGCAAGAGATGTCGCGACTGCTCGATGCCGTGAACCCGCTCAACCGCAACGTCTACGACTCGGCTTATCTTGGCGACCTCCTCGTCACAGGCTATTCAAAGTTCTCCCGTAACCGAACCTTCGGTTCCATGATAGGAAAAGGCTACAGCGTGAAGAGCGCACAGATAGAGATGGAGATGATTGCTGAGGGCTATTTCGGTACAAAGTGTATGAAGGAGATCAACCGTCACCTGCATGTCAACATGCCGATCCTCGATGCCGTCTACAACGTGCTCTATGAGCGCATCTCGCCACAGATAGAGATAAAACTTCTTACTGACAGCTTCAGGTAACTACAAAGGAGGGTCTTGCCCAGATCCGACATAAAGCAAAAACAGGAATAACAGTATTAAACAAAAATACAGATCAAAATGAAAAGTATCAGCTTAGACATTACAAAGGCTGCCCAGTTCCTTTCAGAGGGCGCCGTGAAAGCTTATGAACCTCAGGTTGTAGCCGCTCACGAGGCACTCGAGAACGGCACATGCCCCGGTAACGATTTCCTTGGATGGCTCCATCTGCCGTCTTCAATCACCCCCGAGTTTATTGCAGAGCTGCAAAGCGTGGCCAACACTCTGCGTGAGAAGTGTGAGGTGGTGGTTGTAGCAGGCATTGGCGGAAGCTACCTTGGTGCACGCGCCGTCATTGAGGCTCTTGGCAACTCGTTCGCATGGCTCGTTGGCGACAAGAAGAACCCTACAGTGGTGTTCGCCGGCAACAACATCGGCGAGGATTATCTTGCTGAACTCACCTCTTATCTTAAGGACAAGAAATTTGGTGTTATCAACATCTCAAAGTCGGGCACAACTACCGAGACCGCTCTCGCCTTCCGTCTGCTCAAGAAGCAGTGTGAGGACCAGCGCGGCAAGGAGGAGGCTAAGGACGTGATCGTAGCCATTACCGACGCTCACAAGGGTGCTGCACGCGCTGCCGCTACAAAGGAGGGTTACAAGACATTCGTCATTCCCGACAATGTGGGTGGACGTTTCTCTGTGCTCACACCCGTAGGCTTGCTGCCTATCGCTGTTGCCGGCTTCGACATCGCTGCTCTCGTCAAGGGTGCTGCCGACATGGAGAAGGCCACAGGCAAGGACGTGCCTTTCGATGAGAACCCCGCTGCTGTTTACGCTGCTGTGCGTAACGCTCTCTATGCAGAGGCAGGCAAGAAGATCGAGATTCTTGTCAATTTCCAGCCCAAGCTCCACTTCATGAGCGAGTGGTGGAAGCAGCTCTACGGCGAGTCTGAGGGTAAGGACGGAAAAGGCATCTTCCCCGCTTCTTGCGACTTCACAACCGACCTCCACTCTATGGGTCAGTGGATCCAGGAGGGCGAGCGTTCTATCTTCGAGACCGTTATCAGCATAGAGACTCCTGAGAAGACTCTCCTCTTCCCCCACGACGACGAGAACCTCGACGGTCTCAACTTCCTTGAGGGCAAGCGCGTTGATGAGGTTAACAAGATGGCTGAGCTCGGCACACGTCTGGCTCACGTCGATGGCGGCGTGCCTAACATCCGCGTGTCGGTTCCCCAGCTCAACGAGTATTACCTCGGACAGATTATCTACTTCTTCGAGATTGCTTGCGGTATCAGTGGCAACATCCTTGGTGTCAACCCCTTCAACCAGCCTGGTGTTGAGGCTTACAAGAAGAACATGTTTGCGCTGCTCAACAAGCCTGGATATGAGGCTGAGAGCGAGGCCATCCAGAAGCGTCTGGCTGACGAGAAATAATTTTGTCTGATAATGTTCGAGAACGAAATTAAACAATACATGCAAAAGCACGGCTTTGAGCGGTTTGCGCCCCAAGCCGTGCTTTTTGATATGGACGGTGTGCTCTACAACTCTATGCCCAGTCATGCTGTGGCATGGCAACAGTCGATGGCGCAGTTTGGCATACGCATGACGGCAGCCGACTCTTACGCCACCGAAGGTGCGCGGGGTGTCGACACCATCGTTAGGTTTGTCAAGGAGCAGCAGGGTAGGGACATAACGCTCGACGAGGCTCAACGCATGTACGAGGTCAAAGCCGACATCTTTCACCACATGCCGACGGCTCCTGTCTTCGATGGGGTGTTCGACATCATGCGCAAGATAAAGGAGGCTGGCATGAGCATCTGCATCGTTACGGGCAGCGGACAGCGTCCGCTTCTTGAGCGTCTGGTCGACGACTTCGGTCAGTTTATCGATGAGCAGCACATCGTCTCGGCCTATGATGTGGAGCGCGGCAAACCGGCTCCCGATCCTTATCTTATGGGCATGCGCAAGACAGGCTGCACCGAACCGTGGCAAGCCGTTGTGGTGGAGAACGCTCCCCTTGGTGTGGCTGCCGGCTCTGCCGCCCGTTGCTTCACCGTGGGCATAAACAGCGGACCGTTGCCCGATGAGGCGCTCTCTGCCAATGGTGCCGACATCGTGTTGCCCGATATGAGGACGTTTGTTGACCATTGGGAGCAGCTTCTTGCCCAACGCCGTTAATGACGGTTCTCCGTTTTGGAGAGACATAAGCGGGAAAAAGAAAACGTCTTTGCGTGCCGCAAGGAGGTTACATATATAAAGCCGCAAAGAGGTTGCATATATAAAGCCGCAAAGAGGTTACATATATAAAGCCGCAAAGAGGTTACATATATAATAAGGTGTGCCGAGCAAATTTGCTCGACACACCTTATTAAGTTTGTTTTCGTTTAGGCAAAAATGTTTTTCCGCTGCCGTTTGACATTAATGCTGAAAAACATCTTAAATTTATGTTATAAAATTTGCCTTTTATTATATTTTTTCTTACTTTTGCATTGTGCTTTGTTTATCCCAAATCGGTCGTTAGGGCTTGCATGGATTTTGGCTTTTTAGAAGAATGGATTTCGTTTGGCTTTTAATGAGTAATAGCGAGCTATTGCGAATTAAAAACAAGCAAAAGACAACTTATAACAAGCAAAAGACTGCAAGCAGTTATAAAATAATACAGAAAACGGCCTAATGACCGATTTGGGTTTATTTGTAAGTGCCACATGTGGCGCTTCCTTATGCTCAAAGCTAAAACCTAATGAAAAGTCTATTAAAATGGTTTTCCCCAAAAACATTTTTTGGCTTGTTCATTACGATTTTTTTCATCTTATGACAATGGTTTAGTGTCGTTATAACGACTCTTTATGTCATCTTTGCATGATGGCCTAAGGGTTGTCTGCATGACACAAACATAAGACTCTCGTTCCACAGCCGCGCCTGAGCGATTCAGCCGCACTCGGCTCTGAAATAGAAGCTCTGGATTAAAGGTAAGATTGAAGTAGGGATAGCAACTTCTTGAGCCGAGAGGCTGTGGAGCGTTTTTATATATATAACCTTTCGACAAATCATTTCTTTTTTTTCATCTCACCTCACCCTTGTCAAAACTCATAAGCTTTGGCCAGACCTCCCTCGCTTGTCTCCTTATATAATGAAGGCAAGTCATGACCCGTTTGCTTCATGACGTTCACCACGCGGTCAAACGACACACGGTGTCGGCCGTCGCTCATGGCGGCATAAAGGTTTGAGTCGAGGGCGCGTGTGGCAGCAAAGGCGTTGCGCTCGATACACGGTATCTGCACCAATCCGCACACAGGGTCGCAGGTCATGCCAAGGTGGTGCTCAAGACCCATCTCGGCAGCATATTCTATCTGTGAAGGCGTGCCACCAAACAGCTGACAGGCAGCGGCTGCGGCCATGGCGCAAGCCACGCCAACCTCGCCCTGACAACCCACCTCGGCACCAGAGATCGAGGCGTTCTTCTTCACCACGTTGCCGAAGATGCCGGCTGTGGCAAGGGCGTGGAGAATGCGGGTGTCGCTGAAGTGGTGGGCACGCGACATGTGATAGAGCACAGCGGGCAACACGCCGCAAGAGCCGCAGGTTGGGGCGGTGACGATGATGCCGCCCGAGGCGTTCTCCTCGCTCACGGCAAGAGCATAGGCTGTCACCAGGCCGCGCGAGGCAAGCGACTGCTTGTAGCCTTGCGATTTTACATAATAGGTGGCTGCCTTGCGGGGCAAGTTAAGCGGACCGGGCAACGCGCCCTCGTGGTCAAGACCACGCTCCACGCTGTCCTGCATGACCTGCCACACCTGTTGCAGATAGTCCCAGATATCGGCGTCCTCACACTCGTCCACATACTCCCAATAGCTGCGTCCGTGGTTGTCGCACCAGTTGAGAATCTCCTTAAGGGTGTTCTTTTTGTACACGTCCTTTACATCGGTGAGCCAACGGGTCTCGCCACCCTCCGACAGCGCACCGCCGCCCACGCTGAACACCAGCCAGCTGTCTGTCTCCTTGCCGTCGGCATCATACGACAGCAGGCGCATGCCGTTAGGGTGGAAGGGCAGAAACACCGATGGCTCCCAGGTGATCGTTACCGGAGCAATGGGTTCAAGCACCTCTGTTATCGCTATGTCGGTCATGTGGCCCTTGCCCGTAGCTGCCAAGCTGCCATAGAGAATGGCCTTAAACGCTTTGGCTTCTGGGTGGTGTGCAGCAAAAATCTGTGCTGCTTTTTGCGGACCCATTGTGTGGCTGCTCGATGGGCCTTTGCCCATCCTGTATAATTCTTTTAATGATTCCATTTTTAATTATTCGTCGTATTCTTATATTTAATATGAATCGTATCGTTAAAATATCTTCTCTTTGCAAAATTCGTTAAAATATTTGATATCTGCAAGCGATGTCTTCAAAATTAATGAGACCGTTGGTTTCTACATAATAATAAAGGTAGGAACATGAACGAACCAACAACAGAGGTTAGTAGACCTGATATCGTGCCAACAGCCAGCGACAACCAGAAATCATTATCTCCCGCAATAACAAAAGGAATGAACCCTATGATTGTTGATAACACTGTAAGCATTATGGGTGTTACTTTTCTGTTCCATGCTTTTATGAAAGACGTGATGGCAGATAATTTTGGTCTTATGCGCCTAATATTGTTATATTCGTTTACGATGTAGATGTTTGAGTTTACGCTGATGCCAGCAAGTAGCACCAGTGAGGCAAATCCTCCTTCACCGAAGTTTAGTTTCAATGCACCAAAAGCTAAAAAGACACCAATAAACGATAAGGGTATCACCAATAAAATGGCAAACGGTTGACGCAAAGAGTTGAATAATATAGATGTAATAAAAAAAACGATGACAATCACGACGCCAAGTAAAAGTATGTTTTTCCATCCGTCATGTTCTTTTCTAATGCTACTATACGTTTTCTGTTTAATGCTGTAGCCCATAACCATCTTGCTTTGCATTTGTTTGATGTCGCGTTCAATTATTTTATAGCCCATAACCAAATCGCCTATATAGTCAAATTGTATACAAAGTAGATACTCTTGGTCGTTTTTCACGATAGCATCGGCTATCTGGCGTTTTTCAACGTTGGCTGCATCGTTCACCTTAAATACTTTACCATCTACATGTATAGGCAAATTAGTAAATGCCCAGGTGTTGAGTTCTGAGGATGATGGTTTTAGTACGAGGGTAACAGCATTGCCCTCAAACAACACAGAAAGGCTTTGCTTGTCGTTGCCGAAACTGTTGCGTAGAGCTGCTACCGCCTTTGTAATAGTAATGCCTTGTTTGGCTAGTTTGTGTTTGTCAAAATCAAGATACAATTCCTCTTGTTTTTCGTTCCAGGTTTGCCGTGCCGAATTGATAACGACACTTTTTATGCGTGGGTGCTTAAGTAACATATTAAGTAGATGTTGAAAATTAGTTTATATCCGAAGAATTGCGTATATTTGTGTCAACATTTAAAGAGATACCACTATCGCAATGATCAAAGTTATAG
>OBLI01000190.1_pt1 | contig 67774 bp, 49 predicted proteins | sample 1519701 | NCBI WGS metagenome assembly OBLI01 (sample SAMEA3663005, study PRJEB22513) | pig gut metagenome | biome: pig gut; feature: pig-associated habitat; material: faeces | place: France | collected 2012
GATAACCATACAGCCTGCATCTCATACCGAGGGTTGAGTCGATTACAGATGAGAGCTTGGAATCAAATTGCTCCATTATTGGAAAAATACCTCCAAAAGGAGAGAGTTTCTCAGATTTTATTGCTACCTTTGCCATGTCTGTCGGGTTTGATACATATTTTGATTTGCAACACTAAGATAGGTGAAAAATCTGACATGGCAAAATCCTGAGCAACTTTTTGTTGCTCAGGTACTTATAAATAAAGTTAAATCAAAGTGTTGCGGAATTAAGGTATTATTACAATCAACTAATCAGTGATAATATTACAATCACCTAATACACATAATTTATTTCTTTACAATCTTCTTCTTATTGATGATATATATTCCGCGGGGCAGGATATCAAGATCGTAGCCGAGGTTGCGACCGTCTAATGAATAGATGGCAGGAGTAGTTGTGTCTGCTGATATTATATCGCTGATGCCCGATGTTTCTGGAGTATATAGCACGATGTTGAGCACCGACTGGTTGCCCTTTACTGCAAAGAGAAGAGAACCCGTGGCAGGAGAGGGTAGGGTGACGGTATATGAAGCCGTGGTGCTGGTGGTGCGTGACGGATATACATACTGGTTGGATGCGAAGGTCTGCGTGCCCACCTTATAGAGATAAGAAGTCTTGTCGTCCACATTGCTGTAGCCTGTGAACTTTGCCTTGCCTATGGTGATGCCGTCGGGGATATTGATGGTGTTGTTGACACCGTTGGAGTATTTGATGCCCACCATGCCGCAACCCGAACCAGTGGCGTATGTCTTGCCGTTGGAGATACTGAAACCATTGGAGAAGGTCCAGTCGCCATTGGATGTGATTGGCGACAGTTCATACTCGGCAGACTCATTGATACCCTCAGAGAGGTCTATGCCCTCCACGGTGCCACCTTCGAGCTGAGCCTCGGTGATGTCTGCCACCAAACTATTGAGATAGTTCTCGAGATTGGTATAGCCATCGCTACCCACGATTTTGCCGTCGGAGGCATCGTTGGGGTTGAGTCCATTGGCTGTCTCCCAATCGTCGGGCATGCCGTCGCCGTCGGTATCCTTGGGTGCGTCGGTACTATTGAGTGTAGGCCATGCGCTCCAGTCGCTGGCAGCATTGGATGGTTTGTTGTCATCCTGGCTGTCGATGATACCCTTGTGGTTGCCGCTGCCTGTATATGTGGCGGTGCCGTTTTTTGTCTCGTTTATTATGAAGGTGTCATAACTGTCGCGCACCTTGCTGCAACCCACATAACTCATCACCCTCTCGTATGCCATGTCTGCGGTATGTGTGGTTACGTGTATGAATTCTATCGGGTTGCTGAGGCGCATGGTATCCTTGGTGGTGGCAGTGAAGGTGTTGTCGTTGTCGCTGCTTATAATCTGGTTGTAGACACCGTAAGTCCAGTTATCTTTGGTAACGTCAGAATACTTTGTGTTTTTGTTGCCATTGATATAGAACTTGCCCCACACATGCTCTGTTGGTTTATAGTCAGGATAACCAGTTACATATTCTGTGGTGCGGCATCCGATGCTGGCTATGCGCCTCTGCTTGGTTGTACTAATCTGTGCAGTGGCAGGACCTGGTTTATAATAGTTGTTGACAATGTTTACGTTCATGGCCTCACCACCATAGCATCCGTTGCCAGCCCAGTTGTAGAACACATTGTTGCGCATGTCCAAACGTTCGTCGAGTTGTGTGGTATATCTCGGACCGAGTCGTGGCACGCGGCTCTCGTGGTGGGCCATGAGATTATGATGATATGTAATACCCGATCCACCCCAGTTGCCGCCATATCCGTGGGCACCCTTGGAATGTCCGGCATCCTGCAGGCTCTGTGATGATATACACCACTGCACAGTAGAGTTTTTGACACCATAGATACTCAGACACTCGTCTATGCTCCAACTTACAGAGCAGTGGTCAACGATGATGTTTTCCTGGTCCATGGCACCCAGACCATCCCATCCGTCTGCCCCCGATACAGTAACATTCTTGTTGCCGAGGCGGAAGCGCATATATCTGATGATAACATTATTGGCCTTGATGGCAAAGGGATAGTCAGCCACGCAGATACCATCGCCAGGAGCCGTTTGTCCGGCTATGGTAACATTTGATTTTTGGAGGTTGAGGGCTGATTTGAGATGGATTGTTCCCGACACATCAAACACGATGGTGCGAGTGCCGCTTTGGTTGCAGGCCCATCTTAGTGTGCCCTGGCTACCGTCGTCGGCGAGTGATGTGACATGATAGACATCGCCTCCGCGTCCGCCCGTTACATAACGTCCGAAACCCTCGGCACCGGGAAATGCTGGTGTCTTCTCGATGCTTGTCTCTGCAGCGATGGTGATGGCGGATGCCAGGAGCATCGCAGTGGAAAGTAAATACTTTTTCATTATATTTTTTTTGTTTTAGTTTTTTGTTACTTGAAGTTTTTGTAATCTGACTGCAAATGTAGCGATAATATTTTATATAAGGAGCACTATGACAGTTAAAAAACATTCTTTCGGCGCATTTCTGATAATTATTACCCCTGATATAGGGCATAGAAAAGAAAAAAAGAAAAAAGTAGTCGAAAAATTTGGTAGATAGAATAAAATAGTGTACATTTGCAACGTCAAACGATAAAATACTATCAAATAGCAATTAAAACAACAGAAATTATGACAACATTCAATCTATACGCATGGTGGTGGCACTCTCGGGATTAAAATAGTCGCGGGCTGCAAACCTGTACCTTGCAGTAAGATATAAAGATATGGGGCTCGTCGATTATGACGGGCCTTTTTTTATAGGTTATAGAACCACCTATAGTTATTCCAAACGAAACAAAACATAATACGATATGGCATCAAAATACAATGTAGACGACAACGGATTCTATGGCGAGTTTGGCGGAGCCTATGTGCCCGAGATACTCTATGCCACTGTTGAGAACCTGAAGAAGCAGTATCTGGCTATCATTGAGTCAGAAGAGTTTAAAACCCAGTACCATGATTTGCTGCGAGACTATGTGGGTCGCCCATCACCGCTCTATTTCGCCAAGAGGATGAGCGAGAAATACGGTTGCCAGATATATCTGAAGCGCGAAGACCTCAACCATACGGGAGCCCATAAGATCAATAACACCATTGGTCAGATACTGTTGGCCAAGATGATGGGCAAGAAGAGGATAATAGCCGAGACGGGAGCAGGACAGCATGGTGTGGCCACAGCCACGGTATGTGCACTCATGGATATGCCATGTGTGGTGTATCAGGGAGCTCTCGATGTGGAGCGTCAGCACACCAACGTGGAGCGCATGCGCATGCTAGGGGCAGAGGTAAGACCAGTGCATTCGGGAAATAAAACTCTCAAGGATGCTACAAACGAAGCCATACGTGACTGGTGCTGCCATCCACAAGACACTTTCTATATAATTGGTTCCACCGTGGGGCCGCATCCTTATCCCGACCTGGTGGCACGATTGCAGAGCGTGATTTCAGAAGAGATAAAATGGCAGTTGCAGGAAAAAATAGGTCGTAACTATCCCGATATCCTCATGGCATGCGTAGGAGGAGGATCCAATGCCGCCGGCACTATCTACCATTATATCGATGATGAGAGAGTGAGGATCATACTGGCAGAAGCAGGAGGGCAGGGCGCCGACACGGGCCATACCGCTGCCACAATACATGCTGGCAGATTGGGCATACTGCATGGAGCACGCACCCTTGTGATGCAAACCCCAGACGGACAAATCATGGAGGCCGAGAGCATATCGGCAGGACTCGATTATCCTGGCATCGGACCCATGCATGCCAACCTGGCCACACAGCATCGCGCCACCGTATATTCAGTGAACGACGATGAGGCACTGCAGGCAGCATACGAACTGACACGCATGGAGGGCATCATCCCAGCACTTGAGAGCGCCCATGCCGTGGCAGCACTGCAGAAGGTGCAGTTTAACCCCGATGATGTAGTGGTGCTCACAGTGAGCGGACGAGGCGACAAGGATGTGGAGACATACCTCCAATATGCAGACAAGTATATGAAATAATTTTATTACGATATGGAAAGCAAGTACAGATATTCCACTATATGCCGCAAGATGATGGCAGATGTCTATACCCCCGTGGGAGTATATATGCGGTTGAGGGATGTGTATCCCCAAAGTGTGCTCATGGAATGCTCAGACTATCACGAGGTCAACAGCAGCCGCTCTTTTGTGGCTGTCAACCCTATATGCAGTGTGGCGATTGCGCATGGTATGGCACGCATCACCATGCCTGACAGACAGGTGATAGAGCATGAGATAAATGACGAGTTCGGTGCCGATAGCGCCATACGCCTCCTCCTGGATGCCATAGAGGTGACGGGCGAAAATAGTGAGGTGTGCGGACTCTATGGCTACACCTCGTTCAATGCCGTGAGATATTTCGAGGGCATAGAGGTGAAAGACGAGACCCAAAGCCAGAATGATGCTCCAGACATGCTGTATATGATGTTTAGAGATGTCGTAGTGTTCGACCATTACAACAGCACCATGACCGTGGTGTCGCTGGGCACTGTAGGCGATGTAGACGACCTGATGAAGAAAGCCACGAGAAACGACATACGCGATTTCTCTTTTTCTCCTGTAGGCGAGGTACAGTCGACACTCACCGACGATGAGCACCGCGAGAATATCAGACGCGGAATTGCACACTGCCTGCGAGGAGACGTGTTTCAGATTGTGCTCTCAAGACGTTTTAAACAAAAATACTATGGCGACGACTTCAAACTATACCGTGCATTGAGGTCCATAAACCCTTCGCCATACCTCTTTTATTTCGACTTCGGAGGTTTTAGAATATTTGGCTCATCCCCCGAAACCCACTGTCGCATAGACCACGGCAAGGCATTTATAGACCCTATTGCAGGAACCACACGGCGCACTGGCGACGAAGAGGCCGACCGCAGGGGAGCGGAATATCTGCGCAACGACCCCAAAGAGAATGCCGAGCATGTGATGCTCGTAGACTTGGCTCGCAATGACCTTAGCCGCAACTGCCATGATGTGAAAGTGGAGTTCTATAAAGACCTGCAGTACTACTCGCATGTCATACATCTCGTGTCGAGGGTTAGCGGCATCATGGACGAAGGCAAAGACCCAGTGAAGGCATTCATAGACACCTTTCCCGCAGGCACCCTTTCGGGAGCACCCAAGGTGAGGGCTATGCAACTCATAAGCCAATATGAGCCGCATAACCGCGGGGCTTATGGTGGTTGCATAGGATTTATAGGATTAGACGGTAGCCTCAACCAAGCCATCACTATACGCACCTTTGTGGCACGCAACGGCGAACTATGGTTTCAGGCTGGCGGTGGCATAGTGGCCAAAAGCGATGTGGAATATGAACTGCAGGAGGTGAACAATAAGTTGGGAGCCCTGCGCAAGGCCATAGACATGGCGTCAACACTCTAAACAAGAAAGGAACAAAGAGATGAACACAGCAGAAAACAGCATGACAACAGCCAAGCGAACCAGCGTGGTAATCATCGACAACTATGATAGTTTTACCTATAACCTCAGCCATCTCATAAGACAGATGGGAGCAGAGGTGACGGTGATACGCAATGACAAGTTTGAACTGCCACAACTCATGGCTTACGACAAGATAGTGCTCAGTCCAGGACCTGGCATTCCACAGGAGGCAGGGCTCCTCATGGATGTGATAAGGACATACGCAGGAGTGAGACCCATGCTCGGGGTATGTCTTGGACATCAGGCTATAGGTGAGGTGTTTGGTGCCAAACTCGAAAACCTCTCGGAGGTGTTTCACGGAGTGGCCACACAGGGCACCATCATAGCAGACGACTATATCTTCAGCGGACTGCCCAAAGAGATAACCATAGGGCGCTATCATTCATGGGTGGTGAGCAATGATAACCTGCCGGAGTGTCTCGAGGTGACTGCAGTGAGCGAAGACACCGCATGCGGCGGCGCACGGCAGATTATGGCGCTGAGACATAAGGAATTGGATGTGCATGGCATTCAATTCCATCCCGAAAGCGTGCTCACACCAGAGGGTAAGAGGATAATAGAAAACTTCATCAATGGCTAATAATACATTGCATCATACATTATCATAGGCAAAACCAAAGACAACAAAACTCATTATTATTATGAAAGAGATACTGAACAGAGTAATCAATCATGAGATGCTCACAAGAGAAGAAACCAAGAATATCCTGGTGGGAATAACACAGGGACGATATGCCGAAGAGCAAATAACGGCACTGCTCACAGCATTGCAGATGAGGGGAGTGAGCGTGGATGAATTGCTCGGATTCCGCGACGGCATACTCGAGACAGGAGTGCCCGTGCCATTGGATTGTGATAGATATATAGACGTGGTGGGCACAGGCGGCGACCGCAAAAACACTTTCAATATCTCCACAACCTCATGCTTCGTGATAGCAGGTGCAGGATATAAGGTGGCCAAGCATGGTAACTATTCAGCCACCAGCACCAGTGGAGCAAGTAATGTGATTGCAAACCATGGCGTTACTTTTACCGACAATATAGACAAACTCAACAAGTGCATAAACGAATGCGGCATAGTGTATCTCCATGCACAACTCTTTGCCAAGGCAATGAAATTCGTGGGACCAATACGCAAGGCCTTGCAGTTTCCCACCTGCTTCAATCTGCTCGGACCTATCGTCAATCCATCGAAACCGCAGTGTCAGATGCTTGGAGTGGCCAACCTCGACCAGATGAGACTATATAATAATGTATACAGAAAGATTGGCATTGACTATGCAATAGTAAACAGTATTGACGGCTATGACGAGATCTCGCTCACCAGCGATTTCAAGGTGGTGACCAATGACTATGAGCGCATCTTCTCTCCCGAAGAGATTGGAATGAAAGTGGCCAAACCCGAGGAACTGCGTGCTGGTGCTTCTGAGCAGGAAGCCATGGAAATATTCGACAATGTGCTGAACAACAAGGCTCTGGAGGCACAGAAAAATATAGTGATTGCCAATGCTGGCTTTGCCATACAGGTGCTCGAAAAGGGACAGAAGAGCATAGAGGAGTGTATGGATATAGCACGTGAGTCTATAGATAGCGGCAAGGCCCTCGAGACATTCAAGAAATTTGTAGAACTCAACAAGTAGGCAACCTATCATGGCAGATATCCTCGAAGAGATCATAGCGTGGAAACGGATTGAAATAGAGCGGGCCAAAAGACAGATGCCCGAGAGAGCCCTACATGCACAGGTGGAGCGCATCATGGCAGAAGACCAACCCGTGGCCAGCCTCAAGGAGGCACTCAATACACAGGGTGCAGACAAACGCAGACCACCACAGATAATAGCGGAATTTAAACGAAAGTCACCATCAAAGGGCTGGATACACCAAGATGCCATGGCAGAAACCGTTACCATCGACTATCAACTGCACGGGGCGGCGGCAGTGAGCATACTCACAGACCAGAAATATTTCGGTGGAAGCGATGAGTTTATTCTCAATGCCAGAAGAGCAGGACTCACATTGCCCGTGCTTTATAAGAATTTCGTTGTTGACGAATACCAACTCTTTCAGGCCAAGGCATGTGGAGCATCGGCTGTGCTGCTCATAGCCGCCGACCTTTCCAAAACCGTTTGCAGACGGTTGCTCGAGATGTCTCATCAACTCAAACTGGAAGTGCTACTCGAGATGCACACCGAGGGTGAAACCGAGTATGCCGACCTACAACCCGACGTGTGTGGCATCAACAACCGCAACCTCGGAACCTTTGTAACCGACATTACCAATTCAGTTAGGCTTGCCAGTCTGCTACCCAAGGATATTGTGAAGGTGAGCGAGAGCGGAATACATACTGCAGAGGATATGGTGATGCTTTGGCAGCAGGGGTTTGATGGCTTCCTCATAGGCGAACGCTTTATGAAAGAACAGCAACCGGGAGTGGCTCTCAAGGCATTCCTTGACCAGGCCTATGGCATGGTGTAATTATTCCTTTCTCTATGGAAATAACTTCAAAATCAAGCATATACGATGATAATAAAAGTTTGTGGACTCAATGATGCCGACAACATGCGCCAGGTGGCGGAAGCTGGTGCCGACTGGTTAGGAATGATCTTTTGGGACAGGTCGCCACGGCGTGTAGACATGCTGCGAATACCCACGGGTATGATGCCCGACAGTTCGGGCAAAATGGGCAATAGCGCCATAGGCAGATGCAAGAAGGTAGGAGTGTTTGTGGATGCCAATCCGCAATATATCATAACACGTGTGATACAGTTCGGCCTCGATGCCATACAACTGCATGGCCATGAGACGCCCACGATGATACGAAACCTAAAGGCAACCCTCGTGCCAGACCTCAAGAAGGAGATAACCATCATCAAGGCCATCAGCATAGAAAAAAAAGAAGACCTGGAGAGATGCCATGACTATGAGGATATAGCAGATATCTTCCTCTTCGACACTAAATGCAAGTGCGTGGGAGGCAGCGGCGAGAGTTTCGACTGGTCTGTCATCAATGATTATCATGGCGGCCAACCTTTCATCCTGAGCGGTGGAATAGGACCCGACGACGCAAAGAGAGTAAAAGCCGTTGACCATCCCAAAATGATGGGTGTTGACATCAACTCACGATTTGAACTCCAACCAGGAGTGAAGGATGTTGAAAAGGTAAGTGCTTTTATTCGTGAGATGAGAGAATAAGCAAAATGATCTTATCACAAACATGAGATAACAAGAAAACAATAATAACCCTAAAGCAACTGATTATGAACAAGATAAATAAACTATTCGCCGAGAGAGGAGACAGAAAACTGTTGTCGTTGTATTTCTGTGCTGGAAGTCCCACTGCCGACTGCACAGCAGATGTGATAATGACAATGCAGCGCAGAGGCATAGACATGATAGAGGTGGGCATACCATTTAGCGACCCTATGGCTGATGGCCCTGTCATTCAGGATGCCGCCACCAAATCCCTGCGTAATGGTACCTCACTCAGTACTATCTTCCAACAGGTAAAGAGCATCAAGGACAAGGTATCCATACCTCTCATTCTCATGGGATATCTAAACCCAATCATGCAGTATGGCATAGAACCTTTCTGCCAGAGTTGTGTGGATGCCGGCATCAGCGGAGCCATCATACCCGACCTGCCCTTCAAAGATTATCTCGAGATAGTGAAACCCGTGGCCGACCGCTACGACCTCAGGATAATAATGCTCATCACACCAGAAACAAGTGAGGAACGCATACGGTTTATAGACGATCATACCGATGGTTTCATCTATATGGTATCGTCGGCAGCAATAACAGGAGCACAAAAGAGTTTCGACGAGGCTAAGCAGGAATACTTCAGACGCATTAATGCCATGCATCTCAACAATCCGCGCATGATAGGATTCGGCATTTCAAACAAGCAAACCCTCGAGAGCGCACAGGCCAATGCCGCAGGTGCTATCATTGGCAGCCGTTTTGTTACACTGCTGGATGAGCATAAGGATGCTGACAAGGCTCTAGACATACTCTTTGACGATCTTAAGAAATAATCCGATTTTTTTTATCGTCATATTAGTTAATATAACTTATAATTGTTGGAGATTTGGAAAATTAAGACTATCTTTGCACTCGCAAACTATTATCTACTTAAAAAAATAACCGATTCTTCAGTATGAAAATTTTAAAACTATTGCTACTATGGCTGCTTGTGCCTATGGCTGCCCTCGCTGACGGATGGACAACCCAATACAAGCAGATAGAACAGAGTATCAGACAACCGGAATTTGCCGACAAGGTGTTTGACATCACCAAGTATGGCGCAAAGACCGATGCAAAACCAGAAGTTAACCAAAAGGCCATCAACAAGGCCATAGCCGCATGCTCAAAGGCTGGTGGTGGTAAGGTAGTGGTGCCTGAAGGCACATTCCTTACTGGTGCCATCACACTCAAAAGCCATGTAAACCTCGTGGTGGAGAAGGGGGCTGTGCTCGAATTCGTATTCAAACCCGAACTCTATCCTATCGTGCTGACACGATGGGAGGGACTGGACTGCTGGAACCTCTCACCATGTATCTATGCATACAAAGAGACAGATATTGCCATCACTGGTGAGGGTACCATAGACGGCGGTGGCACCAACGACACATGGTGGAAATGGTGCGGTTCTGACCACTACGGCTGGAAGCCCGGAACCATAAGCCAGCGCAACGGCAGTCGTGCCAGACTGCTCAAGATGGCTGAAGATGGCGTAGATAAGAATGAACGCCGATTTACAGCAGAAGATGGACTAAGACCACAGCTCATCAACCCCAACGAGTGTGATGGCGTGCTCATTGAGAATGTGACCCTGCTGCGCTCTCCATTCTGGGTCATACACCCTCTGCTCTGCAAAAACGTGACCGTAAGAGGCGTACATATCAACAATGACGGTCCTAATGGAGACGGTTGCGACCCTGAGTCGTGCGACGGTGTGCTCATCGAAAACTGTTTCTTCAATACCGGAGATGACTGTATAGCCATCAAGAGCGGACGAAACAACGATGGTAGACTCTGGGGGAAACCCAGTGAGAATATCATCATTCGCAACTGCGAGATGCAAAACGGTCATGGTGGCGTGGTGATAGGTAGCGAAATATCTGGTGGATGCCGCAATGTGTATGCCGAAAATAACAAGATGGACAGTCCAAGCCTCGACAGGGTGATACGCATCAAGACCAACACATGTCGTGGTGGCATTATAGAGAATATTTATGCCAGAAACATTGAAGTGGGACAGTGCGGAGAGTCGGTGCTCAAAATCAATCTCGACTATGAACGCAATGAGATCTGCTGCCGTGGTTTCCTGCCTACCGTTCGCAATGTGAACATCGAAAACGTGACATGCCAGAAGAGTAAATATGGTGTGCAGGTGATAGCTCTCGACACTTGTGTAAACGTGTATGATATCAATGTAAAGAATTGTAAGTTTAACGGCGTGGCAGAAGGCAACTATTTCAAAGGTAAGACCCGCAACATAAAACTCGACAATCTCTATATCAACGGTAGCCTGGTGCTACAGGATAAACCATATAAGACCTACAGTCAGTGGATGACATACTCCGAGATGAAGCGTGTGCCCGAGTCTTATATGCTCGACTTTGCAAAAAAACCGAAGTGGAGTTATGTCATGGGTATCGAACTCGAAGCTATGCTCGACACATATCTTAAGTATGGCGACGAGAACATACGCAAGTATTGCCAGATGTATACCGATACTATGATTAATGCAAAGGGAGAGATACGCGGTTACAGACTTGAGGATTATAACCTCGACCAGATACGCACCGGACATTTCGTGGCTCGCATGTATCAAAACTGGCCAGAGAAGAAAAACCTTGTCGCCATGCAGACTCTCATGAAGCAGCTCAAAGACCAGCCACGCACCAATGAGGGAGTATACTGGCATAAGGCTATCTATGCATATCAGGTATGGCTTGACGGAATATTCATGGGATTGCCATACTACTCGCTCACTGCCAATATGCTACTCAAAGACAAGAAGGCACAGAAAATATATGACGATGCCGTAGACCAGATAAAGAAAACTTACTACCGCACTCTCGACGAAAAGACAGGGCTCAACCGACACGCATGGGACGAGACCAACGAACAGTTTTGGGCAGATAAGGAAACAGGACTCTCACAGCATTGCTGGGGTAGGGCACAGGGATGGTATAGCATGGCCCTCATCGAACTCCTCGACGCACTGCCCGAGAACTATTCACGCCGCAATGAGGTGATCGAACTGCTCAAGAAAGACCTCGACGCCGTAATTAAATGGCAGGACAAGAAGACTGGAGTATGGTATCAGGTGATGGATAGCCCCAAGCGTGAGGGCAACTATCTCGAGTCTACATGCTCATCCATGTTTGCATACGTGCTGCTCAAGGCATACCGAAAAGGGTATGTGGGTGCCAAATATCGCGACGCTGGTATCAAGGCATACAAGGGCATCATCAATAATTTCATACGTGTAAACGACGACAAGACCATCTCGCTCACCAACTGTTGTGCAGTGGCAGGACTCGGTCCTGGTGCCACTCCCACTGTGGAGGCCGCCATCAAACGAATAGACCCTAAAGGAAAAGTGAAACACAATCCGCGAAGAGACGGCTCTTACAAGTATTATTTGAGTGAACCAATTAGAGACAATGATGCCAAGGGACTGGGCCCGTTTATCTGGGCTTCGCTCGAAATGGAAGCATTGGGATATGATACAGACAACACCACAGCCAGCATAGACCGCTCGGCTGTGGTTTCTCGTAATAACCCCGTGGTGACAAAGGCGGATGTCCTCTCATCCCTTACCGTGGGAAATGGAGTGATTGCTGCCACTGTAGACGTGACAGGACTACAGAGCTTCCCTGAGGATTACGTCAATGGCGTGCCACTCACCACCATGTCGGCATGGGGATGGCATTCTTTTCCAAACACCAAGAACCTCAAAGCCAGCGATAGTGAGAAAGCTTTCGACCTCGGACACGGACATCAAGAGGTTTATGCCGTAGAGTATAAGACAGCGGGCAGAAACAAGGATGCTACAGACTATCTGCGCATCAATCCTCACAGACTTAACCTCGGTACCTTCGGACTGACATTCAAAAACAGTGAGGGACAGACCCTCACCTTGGCGGATATCAAGAATATCAAACAGGAGCAGAAACTGTGGGACGGACTCATCGAGTCTAACTATACCGTAGATGGCATGCCCGTGGAAGTGACCACAGGTGCTATGGCAAAAGAGAAAGGTATGCAGGGACTATTTACCCATGTCAAAAGTCCTCTCTTCAGTAAGAAACAGGCTGCCTTCACACTCAGGTTGCCATACCCTACAGGCAAGCATGCCGATGATGCCACCGATTGGAACAATGCCGACAAACACTCGTCGGAGATAGTATGCGCCGACTCTACAGAGGCTCTCGTAAAGCATACCATTGATGCTACCACCTATTATATATTATTAAGGTGGGACGGCAAGGCCACATTCTCGCAGACTGCTCCACATACATATATGCTCACACCAGAAACAGATGTTATTGGTGTGTCTGTGTGCTATAACGAAACCAACCAGTTGCCTGGTGCCGCAAAGGGTATTACCCTTGATAATGCCAAGGCATGGGAATATGACCAGGAGCGTAAGGCATGCATGAAATTCTGGCCTTCGTTCTGGAACAGTGGTGCCATCGTCGATTTCTCGCTCTGCACCGATCCAAGAGCAAAGGAACTGGAGAGACGCACCGTATTGTCGCAGTATCTAACCTTTGTAAACTGCGGAGATGGTTCTGTGCCACCACAGGAAACAGGACTCACCTACAACTCATGGTTCGGACGCCCACATCTCGAGATGACATGGTGGCATGCTGTAGATTTCTCTCTCTGGAACCGCATTGCAACCATCGACAAGACACTCAAATGGTATGATGATGTGGCCCTGCCTATATCTGAAAAGATAGCAGAAAGACAGGGATTCAAGGGTGCTCGATGGATGAAGATGACAGACCCATGGGGTGGGGAGGCTCCTTCCAATACGGGTTCGTTCCTCATCTGGCAGCAACCTCATTATATCTATATGGCAGAAGAGGCTTATCGCCATCATCCCAATGCCGCCACTCTCAAGGCTCATGCTGCTGCCGTGGAGGCCACAGCAATGTTTATGGCAGACTATGCAAAGGCTTGCGACACATCAAAGAAGAAGAACCAGCCCATCAGACTATTCGGACATACAGCCATGCAGGAGAGCATGTCGAAGGATTTCTCTTACTATCATCCTTTTGAACAGGCTTATTGGCAATATGGACTGGCAGTGGCACAACTCTGGCGCGAGCGTCAGGGACTGGAACGCAATGCCGAATGGGACGACATCATCGTGCGCATGGCTCCATTGGCCGAACAGGATGGACGCTATGTGTCGGGTCTTCCACTCGCAGCCTTCGATGATAATGCAAAAGCAGACAAGTTCGACCCATACGTGGCAGTGGCACAAAAGGGTTCCAAGACCATCTCACGAGATGATTTCGAACTCAAATGCCGTTCTGACCATCCTGCAGTGCTCGGCGCTTGCGGACTCCTTCCCTCTACATTGCTGACCATCAACGGCAAGACTCTTGCACCACTCTATGATACAGATAAGATGAAGGAGACACTCAAATGGGTTATGAGCAACTGGAACTGGGATACCACCTGGGGTTGGGACTATGGCATGGTGGCTATGTGTGCTGCCAGACTTGGCGAAACCAATACGGCTCTTGATGCCCTTCTCATAGACAAACAGAAGAACACATACCTCGTCAGCGGTCATAACTTCCAAGAGCCCAAGCGCCTCCGCCTCTATATGCCCGGTAATGGAGCTCTGCTCGATGCCGTAGCCATGATGTGTGCAGGATGGGACGGATGTGATGACCCTCTCAATCCCGGATTCCCGAAAGACGGAACATGGAACGTGAGGTGGGAAGGATTGCAGCGCATGCAGTAATATTCTTGAATCGCATCCATGCAGATGATAAAGCAATATAACAAATAAATATACACGGTAATGAAAAGAATTATTTTGTCTTTTGCCACTTTGGCACTGACAGCCACGATGATGGCACAAGCCCCTGCATTCCCTGGTGCGGAGGGACACGGAAGGTATACAAAGGGTGGCCGCGGAGGAAAGGTCATCCATGTCACCAACCTCAAGGACGATGGGTCTACGGGTAGCCTCAGATGGGCGCTCAAGCAGAGCGGCACAAAGTATATTGTTTTCGACGTAAGCGGATATATAGACCTGAAGAGCCAACTCAATATACCATCTAATACTACCATTGCAGGACAGACTGCTCCCGGCGATGGTATCACCCTGAGGTATTATACCGTTTATCTCAATGGCGACAATATAGTGATGCGCTTCATACGCAGCCGTCGCTCTCAGGTCAAGGATGTCAATGATGGTGCCGATGCTACATGGGGCAGGCATCACAAGAATGTAATCTTTGACCACTGCTCATTCTCATGGAGCATAGATGAGGTGGCTTCTTTCTATGACAACAGGGATTTCACTATGCAGTGGTGCAATATTACCGAAGGTCTGGCCAATCCCGGACACTCCAAGGGCGAGCACAGCTATGGCGGTATATGGGGTGGAAAGGGTGCCTCTTTCCATCATAACCTCATTGCCCATGTGCAGAACCGCTCACCACGCTTCTGCGGAGCACGCTATAACTGGGAAGGTTACGACAAGACCAAGTATTCGTCATCCATAGAGGCAGAAATCGTTGACTTCCGCAACTGTGTAATCTATAACTGGGGTAGCGGTGCTGGTTGCTATGGCGGCACCGGCGGTGGTAATATCAACATTGTAAACAACTATTATAAAGCTGGTCCAGGCACTTCTAACAAGAAAAATGTAACCACCGTTTCTGTGGCCACAAGCGGTAATGCCAGCGGTAGTCCATTCATGGGATATGCATGCCGCTATTTCATTAATGGCAACTATGTGACTGCTGCATCACCGTCTGCAAACTATGACTGGAGTGGAGTGAAATACGACAACGGACTCTCTACCATCAATGGTCAGTATTATATCCCCGATGCAAACCATTACTATGGAAGCAATGTGACATACAAGAAGAATAGTAGCAATGTAGACTGCGTGAAACTCAAGTTGGATGAGGCTGTGGATGCTGGTGAGGTGACCACTCATTCTGCCAAGAATGCTTTTGATAAGGTGATTGCCTATGCAGGTGCTTCGCTTAAACGCGATGAGGTTGACAAGAGATATTATAATGAATCCAAAAACGGAACTACTACTTATACAGGCGCTAAAAGTGGTAGAAAGGGTATTCTAGATGTTATCAACGACCCAAACGGTACACAAAATAGTGCTACTGCAAGTTATCCTACACTCGTGAGCGAGACTCGTCCTTCATCGTTCGATTCAGACAATGATGGTATGCCCGATGCTTGGGAGACTGCCAATGGACTCAATCCCAACGATGCTTCTGATGCAATGAAGTATACTTTGGACCCAGAAGGCTATTATACCAATATCGAGGTGTATTGCAACTCGTTGGTGCAGGATATCATCATTGCCCAAAACCAGAATGCCGATGATGCGGTTAACGACTACTTCCCTGCTTATTATAAGGAGGATGGCACCTATGTGGCTGCTGTAAATCCTCTGCATTCTGCCATCAATGATGCTTCTGCCGACATGGGCAATATCGTGAGCACAATGTATTACAACCTGCAGGGACAGCGCATCGCACAACCTTCTGCCGCTCCATGCATCAAGGTAGACCGTTTTGATAACGGAAGAACCAAGGTTACAAAGATAGCAGTAGCTAAGTAATATATAAGGTGCGGCAATACGCCGTACCCCTACGCAGAAGCCTAACCTCAAAGGTCTTGGATAGATTCTTAGAATGGATTAAAATATGAGGGTGTGTCAATTACTCTTGACACACCCTCATTTTCTATTTTCAAACTAAGATATCTCTTTTGTTCTCAGTTTAGGATATTTTGCTCTGAATCTAAGATTATTTGTTCATGAACTTGAAGCCACCCTGGATAACCATGCCTTTGTAAGACTTGTCAACCTTCTGTCCAGCGAGGTTAAACATTGGAGCCTCAGTGCTGTTAACCTTAACTGTAGAGATAGCAGTGTTTTCACCAGCCTTGTAGAGGTTCATGATGATACATGGCTGCTTACCACCATTCTTGAAGAAGAAGCGACCTGTGAGATTGAGGTTGTCAATAGTAATCACACCTGGGTCTACACCGCAAACGTCTCTGCCATTATCATCCTTGGCTACAGAACTCTTGTCAACGCTGATCACGTCGCCAGTTCCGTCGTTTGTATACTGGGCTACATAAGCACCTTCAACGATAGTACCGAGAGTGGCGATGTAGGTAGGTGTGCCAGCTGTATTGCTGTATCCTATAACCTCAATTTTGCTGATGGTTACACCCTCTGGCAGGTCGATAGCAGTGGGAGCACCATTAGAGAGTTTGAATGTGCGATACTCAGTGCCATTGTAGGTGATGTAAGCACCATCACCGAAAGCTTTGTCGGCCTTGAGCAGATAAGCAGTCAGTCCAGGAGCTGTTGTGCAGGTCATGCTTGCTGGATCTGTCACTGTGGTGGCGCCGATGGGCTCCTCGAAGTCACCAGTTGCTGTACCATAGGTAGCATAGTCTGAACCACCCTGAAAGATGAAATCCTGTGCGTTAACACTTGCTGCGCAGAGAGCAGCTACTGCAAGAGTAAAAAGTTTCTTCATAACTGTTTAAGTTTTAGAATTAATAATGTTGTTTTAGTATTATAATTATATCTTTGTCTTAATGACCAATGCAAAGGTACACATAATTATTTTAATAAACAACGAAAAATGTTCATATTTTGACCTAATAATTATCAAAAATGAAAAATCATAGAGATTTTTTAAAAATATCCACTGATTTTTTGCGATTTTCCCAATGTTTTAATTATCTTTGCATAGTAAAACTTAAAACAAACGAAGCATTTGGCATTGAGCAGATGTCTAATGAAATATGATGACCTCTGCGGACGAGTGTGTTAAAAATGGGGTAATAGTAGGTCGTATGACAAATTTTCCCCTCAAAAAGACAATTCTTTGCCGCTTATGTTACATATATATATTACATTTGCAAACCGATTTTTTTTAATTAAATAATATAACTATGCCTAAAAATTTGAAAACTTTTCGAATTGCGCTGTTGGCACTATTCACAATGCTTGTGACGAGCCTATCGGCGCAGACAGTCAAAGGAAATGTTAAGGACTCCAGTGGGGAGCCCGTGATTGGAGCCACGGTAGTAGAAGTGGGTTCCAAAAACATGACAGTTACCGACCTTGACGGAAATTTCTCAATCAAGGTTTCTGGTAGCAAGAAACTTCAGTTTACCTATGTTGGTATGAAAACCAAGACTATTAGTGTGGCTGGCAAGTCTTCTGTAAACGTGCAGATGGAAGATGAAGCCTCTACTCTCAATGAGCTTGTGGTTATCGGTTACGGTTCTGTTAAGAAGAAAGACCTTACCGGTTCGGTAGTTTCTGTAAAGGGTGAGTCACTTACTAAGGTGCCTGTTCCCAACGTGGGTGAGGCTCTCTCTGGTAAGATGTCCGGTGTGCGTGTTACTACCACCGACGGTTCTCCCGATGCAGAAGTGCTCATCCGAGTACGTGGTGGCGGTTCTATCACTGGCGACAACTCTCCTCTTTACGTAATCGACGGTTTCCCTGCAGACAATATCAACGATATCTCTACAAATGATATCGAGGATATCACTGTGCTTAAGGATGCCTCTTCTACCGCTATCTATGGTACCCGTGGTGCCAATGGTGTTATCCTTATCACCACCAAGGGCGGCCAGTCTGGCAAGACACGTATCAACTACAACGGCTTCGTGCAGACCAAGACCGTGGCTAACCGCCAGAAGGCTATGGACACATACAATTATGTGATGAGCAACTACGAATATGCAGTGCTCCGTGGCGACAAGGCAGTGCAGAGTTTCGAGGAGATGTTTGGCGTTTATGACGACCTCGACATCTACAAGAGCATAGATGCCATCGACTGGCAGGAGGATATGTTTGGTGCCGATGTGCTCTCTACACAGCAGAACGTAAGCCTGAACGGTGGTAACGACAAGACCAAGTTCTCGCTCAGCGGCACATACGACTACAACGGCGGTCTGATGCCAAACAACGACTACTCTCGTTTCTCTGTAAACTTCAAACTCGACCACGAGATCAACAAGAAACTCAAGTTCCGCCTCAATGCACGTGTCAGCGACCAAGAGGTAAACGGTTCGGGTACTCAAGGTGGCACTTATAAGATACGTACCTCTCAGGCCATCACCTCTCAGGCCACCAAGGGTCTTTCTGCTTATGTAACTCCAGACTTCAGTTCTATGAACGATGAGGAATATCAGGAGTATCTCAATAGCAACATGACACTTGCCGAGCAGGCAGCCAGATACTGGAGAAAGAAGAACCAGCGTAAGTTTGACTTCAATGCCAGTCTTGATTGGAAGATTATCAAGGGTCTGACCGCTCATGCTGAGGCTGGATATGGTTATGGTTTCGACGAGCAGAAGAACTGGTGGGGTTCTACCACTACCAATGCTTCTTATGAGGGTGGTCTGCCACTTGCTGAGTGGACAAAGACAAACCGCACTACTCTCCGCGAAGAGGTACACCTCACTTACGACCTCAAGATCAATGATCATAAACTCAATGTGATGGCTGGTCAGGAGTATTCAAACAAGATGTCTAACTATAATTTCATGCACGGTTCAGGTTATAGCAAGGCATCAACAGCCGAAGAGGTGTTTGCAAACTTCGCCAGCGGTACCAATACTCCTCAGGTTAAGAGTATGACCAACCCCGACGAGCGTCTTCTCTCTTACTTCGGACGTGTCAATTACACATTCAAGGAGCGTTATCTCGCCACCTTCACAGCACGTTACGATGGTAGCTCGCTCTTTGAGTCTGGCAAGCAGTGGGGCTTCTTCCCTGCAGCCGCTCTCTCTTGGCGTATTATCGAGGAGCCATTCATGGAGAGCACACATAAGTGGTTGTCAAACTTGAAACTCCGCGTGTCTATCGGTGAGGCTGGTAACAACCGTATATCCTCTTCTGCCACACGCGCTCTCTGGTCTCTCAACGATGGCAGCAAGCGCTATGGTGTGGGCGACAGCGAAAACAACCACTATAAATTAGGTACTGTGCTTGCCAACCCAGACCTTACATGGGAGACTATGATCACTCGAAATATTGGTCTTGACTTCGGTTTGTTCAACGAGCGTATCAACGGATCTGTTGAGTTCTACTACAACACTACCAAAGACCTGCTCATCCAACACAGCGTGACCGCTCCTGGTTTCACAACAGTGTATGAAAACAGTGGTGAGACTTCTAACAAGGGTATCGACATCACCTTAAACGCCAATATCGTACGCAAGAAGAACTTCACTCTCGATGCCAACTTCAATATCGGCTTCAACAAGTCTAACGTGGAGAAACTGGCCAACGGAGTACAGGAGATGAGCTTCCAGTCTGGTTGGGCCGGCACCGACAACAAGAATGTTGATGACTATATCGTGCGCGTAGGCCAGCCTATCGGTCTTATCTACGGTTGGGTATCTGACGGATATTATACCACTGCCGACTTCGAGTCATACGACCCTGCTACAGGAGTATACAAACTCAAGGATGGCGTACCATCACAGTCACTCTCTGGCGGTACCATCGGTTTGCGCCCAGGTACTGTTAAACTCAAGGACGTGAGTGGTCCTAACGGTACTCCTGATGGTGTCGTTGATGGTTACGACCGTGTTCAGATTGGCGATACCAACCCAACATGTCAGGGTGGTTTCGGATTTAATATCACCTTCCTGCAGAACTTCGATTTCTCTGCAAACTTCACCTATTCTATCGGCAACGATATCTACAATGCCAACAAGATCGCATCATCACAGCGCTACCGCTCGGGTTCTTATCCAAACATGCTCAACGATATGCGTCCAGGAAATGTATACTCTTACCTCAACCCACAGACAGGCGAACTGCTGACCAGCCTCGAAGACCTTGCATACTGGAATGAAGGTGGCAACGGACAGGCAGCCAAGCAGTATTGGAGCCCATTCTCTTGGGGTGACGCTGTGGTTGCTCCTACCTCATGGGCAATCGAGGATGCTTCATTCCTCCGTCTGCAGAGTGTAACCCTCGGATATACATTGCCTAAGAAACTAATAGCCAAGGTGGGCATTCAGAACCTCCGCGTATATGCTACTGCTACCAACCTCTTCTGCATAACCGACTATACAGGCTATGACCCAGAGGTGAGCTCATACTCTCGTAACAGCAGCTACTCTGGCTTGACTCCAGGTATTGACTACTCTTCATATCCAAAGAGCCGCTCATTCACCTTCGGTCTCAACTTAACATTATAATCCATCAACAGAAAACAGATATATAATATGAAACTAAATAATAAATTTATTCTCGCTTCGGCAGTTGTGGGTAGTGCGCTTACTATCACATCATGTAGTGATGTGCTTGATGTTGACCGCCCATCATCTCAAGACAGTGAGTTCGTGTTTATGAACACCGAATATGCCACTACGGCCCTCAACGGTGTCTATGCCCTGTTTGGAGAAGATCCATTCACATCACGTATGTCGTGCGTATGGATGCAGAACACCGACGTGGAGGCTTACACTCCCAACTCTGGCAAACCCAGCGGTTCTCACCGTTCTGATATCTGGGGTCTGCAGGGTGGACTCGATGTTTCCTTCGGTGATATCTACAAGGCTTGGAACAACAACTTCCAGGCTATCGAGCAGGCAAACAACGTGATACAAGGTTGCGAAAACAGTTCCGTGGCCAGCGATGCTGAAATGCTTCAGATTAAGGGTGAGGCTGTATGTCTTAAGGCTTGGCGTTATCTGATGCTCTGCAACTATTGGGGAGATGTGCCTTATTATGACTCTCCTTCCAAGTTTGGCGATGAATTGGATAAGCCCAAAACCGACAAGAACATCATCTATAGCCGCTGCCTCCAGCAGTTGGTAGACGTTGAAGGTGACATGAAGTTCAGCGATGTAAACACCGGTGGTACTGAGCGTTGCAATCGCGATTTCGCTCTTGGTCTCATTGCCAAGATGGCTCTCTTCCGTGCTGGTTATGGCATGACAGCAGATGGCACCATGAAGAAGGCTGACGACTATCTCGACACCAGTTCCGACGATCTCGCAGTTAAATATACTGTAAACGGCACCGAGAAGGTGGCACGCACATGTGCTGATTATTATCAGATGGCCAAGGATTATTGCCAGAAACTCATCTCCCTCAAGGGACGCACATTGCGCAGCGACTATGAGAGCATCTTCACAGATCTCGAGTCGGGCATCGTGGCCAACAATGATGAGATTCTCTATCAGGTGGCATTTGTTGTTAACCGTGGTGGCGATGTAGGCTGGTGTATCGGCGTGCCAAACACAGGTACCTGCACATACGGCAATACCACTGCTCAGGTTGGTTTCAACCCTATTTATTACATGACATTCTCTGACAATGATATCCGCCGCGACATCACTTGCACCAAGTATAGTCACGACAATGATACCATCAAACCTGCTACAATAACAGCTCTTGGTGTGGGTAAGTTTGACAGATATGAGGCTGGTCCAAACTTCAGTCTTGGCTCTTCCTCTTCAAAGGGTACTGGTGTCAACTGGCCTGTAATGCGCTATTCTGAGGTGCTTCTCATGTTGGCAGAGGCTGAGAATGAACTCAATGGTCCTACCGCCCTTGCTCAGGATGCTCTCACTCAGGTGCGTGCTCGTGCCTTTGCCAAATCTCCCGACTATGCTGGTGATGTGACCAATTATGTGGCTGCTGCCGCTGCCGACAAGGCCAAGTTCTTCAATGCCATCGTTGATGAGCGTGCTTGGGAGTTTGGTGGCGAATGTGTGCGCAAGTGGGACCTCCAGCGCTGGAATATCTATGGTCAGAAGGTCAACGAGGCTGTGCGCAACATGAACGCATTCGGCATTGCTTGTAATCCTGTACTGATGGAGGATGCAGCCCTTGTTGCCCAATATCCTGAGGTTGCCAAATATCAGGGTTGTGCCAATATCCTTTATTACAATAAGGAGGCAAAAGCCAAGGATAAGAAGAAACTCACATGGATTAACGACAAGTATAGCTATACCGACTCAATAGAAATTGAGGCCCGCAATGGTGTTAACCAGGTTAACTGGGGTAAGGCAATGATTAAGAGCGTTACCACATATATATATAATAATAAGACATATACTGCAAGTCCTACCAAGACTGTTAACAAAGAAGAAGGTACAGTGACCTACAAATTCAACGACGATACTGAGGTAACAGTAAATGAGGGCGATTATCCTGGCATTATCAAAAAGGTGGTTTATCAGTGCTCTGATCAGGCTGCACGTCTGTATCGCGGATATACCGGCGACACAGGCATCGGCAGCGGCGACCTCTGCTATCTCTTGCCTATAGGTTCTATCACAATGAGTTCAAGCTCTGTGCTCACCAACGATGGATATGGCTTTGCCAACATCTCCGACAGCGAGGGTAAGAACTATGAACTCAAGACTGTTACTACTGACTTTAAATAAAATAACGAAAGCAATATGAAAAAGATAATAAAATCAATTATGCTTGTTGCTGCCGTAGTGGCAGGAATGGGTGCGATGACCAGTTGCTCCGACGATGACGACTCTAATCCTTCAAGATTGTTCCGTCCCGTAGTGAGCGAGGATGACATCGTGACAGGAGTTGACGAAAACAAGATTCCTTATATCAAGTTTAGTTGGGATAACTACAGCGGTGCATCGCAGTATGTTATCACCTTGGCTACAGAGGATGGTTCTGAAAACTATACACAGACCGTTGACACATGTATGGTTAAGTTCACTGGACTTAACTATGACACAAAATATAATGTGTCTGTACGCTCTGAGAATCCTGCCACTGGTTTGTCAAGCAAGGATTATACTTTCACTGCCACATCTGCCGACTATCCCACCATGCTCAAGAGCCTTGCCACCACAGATATCATCGACGTGCAGGCCCGCGTGCAGTGGAACAATGAGAGCGGCGAGGCTAACTACGATAGCCTTCTGGTGCGTGAGGCTTCTTCTGGCGAAGACGTTGTTGGATATAAGCTCACCGATGAGGAGAAAGCTGCATGCTCAAAGATTGTGAGTGGACTCAAACCTACTACTACTTATCAGGTGATAGCATTCGCCGACGATAAGTATCTTGGCAAGCGTACCTTTAAGACTGCTGCCAGCGAGAATTATGCAGGTAAAGTTTGCGACCTCCGCGGACTAGATGCTGAGACTGCATACAAGGCATTCTCTGTGGGCACTGGTTCCTCTTATCTCAACCTCATTGACTCACTTGTAAAGGAGAATCCTGGAGAGGATATCGTCGTAGTGCTCGAAGGTGGTGTAAACTACAGAATGCAAACCATGATGCTCTCTTCTACTGATCCCATCGGCAAGATTACATTTGTAACCGGTCTTACACTTGAGGGTCTGGCAAACATCTGCGTGGCTGGCAACTTCGACGTTTCTGCCGACACACACGTGGCTTCTATTGCATTTGACAAGATCAATTTCACCGATGCTCCAGATGAGAACAAACCTAAGACAGCATCAAACTATGGTGGTACATACCTCTTCAATATCGCAGGCAAGGGTGCCGTGATAGATGAAATCAAGATTACCAACAGTACAATCAAATACAAGCGTGGTGTCTGCCGTATCAAGGACAATCCTTCAACTATCAAAAATTTCATCATCGACAACTGCGTGGTTGACTCAATAGCCGGTTATGGTATTATCAATGCCGACTGCGATGGTTCAGTGGTTGACAACGTGAAGGTAACCAACAGCACCTTCTCAAACTGCGAGAAGACATTCGTGGTTAACGCAGGCAAGAATGGTAACATCATCAACAATCTAAACATTGAGAATTGTACCTTCGTATACTGTGTGGCCGACAACAAACCTTTCATTGATATGAAAGACCGCGAGTTCAAGACATGCAAGTTGAAGAACTGTGTGATTGGTCGTATTATGCCTTTGTCTAAGTATTCCGCCGACAAAGACCCAACAGCCGATGAGAAGGTAGTAGGCATCACTGGTTATGCTGGTTCATTTAAGCCACAGTGCGACGAGGTTTACTTCACTACCGACGTTGTCTGGGCAAAGAATGCAGAAACAGGTGAGCCAAAGGCTCCACTGGATGGTACCACAGTAAGCACCGACACCAAGGGTTCATTCAAGAATCCATTGAAGGGTGACTTCACTATCATCAACAAGGAACTCAAGCAGGTTGGTGACCCACGTTGGTATTGATCAGAATAGCACTACTGTTATAACTTAATATTAGAGAGCATGTCTGTTTTCGGGCATGCTCTCTTTTAATATTTTGCCAAATAACCGTATTGCCACTGCATTGGCATCACACAATTCTTTTTTATGATTATCTTTTCGTTTTCGTATATCATATTCTCGTTGCTCGGGCAGTATGACAATCTCGACGTGGAGGTGCACACAGTAAAAGGACGTGTGGACATGGTCATGCAGACACCAACCAATCTCTATCTATTTGAGTTGAAACTAGATAAGAGCGCAGAGGCGGTCATCCACCAGATAGACCTCAACAACTATGCCTCTAAGTTAGCCCTGTGTGGCCTGCCCATAGTTAAGGTGGGCATCAACTTTGACTCAGAGCGCTGTACACTTAAGGATTGTAAGGTGACAAACTAATCCAATGAGGTGACGCAATAGTTACTGTTAATATTGCAGACAGTTCCCGTTTGTATACAATGTGTTTACAAATGGGAACTTTTTTGTTGTTTCCTTTGGTATATTGCATATTTTGGGTTAACTTCGTGGCGCAAAATGATGAGAATAAATTCTTGTCCATATGAATAATATTGCCTGATTGGCAGAGTGATTAAAATAATAATATTATTAATGAGAAAGTTATGAGAGAGAAAAAGATCATTCAATTAAATGAAAGGGTATATGTATCATTAATTACCTTATATTTCATTGTCCTATTTACTACTCTACTCATCATAGGGTCATTTGATAGTTTGACAGAAAATACGGTGACTATTGCGATGATAATGCTCTTGACTACTGTAGTCTTGCCAATCATCTTTTTGGCATATCTACTGGGTGAAATGAAGTTCATAAAGTTTTTCCGCGATAGGATAGAGGTGGCGTACCCATTTCATAGGAAATGGAATTTTCAAATTAATATAAAGGATGTAAGTAGTTATTGCTTTTGCGTACGTGAACTAAGCAATTTAGAAAGTCTGTGTCATTCTCATTATTCAAGTATAAATAGAGTTGTTAGATACGAGGAGAATATGATTTTTCTGATGAGGGGTAAAGAATTGCTCCTTCTTGCTTCTGATCTTTATACTATGGATAATTATATTAATCATGTTAATGATGGAGTTCAGACTATGCTCACAGATTATTATAATATCCCCCAACGTGAGGGAACCATTGAATTGTCAAAAGAGGAGGTAATCAAAGCTCGACATGGTGGTACTATTGTGTTGGATGATATCAGCAAAGAAGAGTTGGCGGGATTGGAGTCAAAGAGGATTGAGCGCCCTATTCCTGATTCATATTACCAATTCCAGTCAAAGAGGAAATGGATAGTCTATTATATATCTATTGTAATGCTTGTACCATTGTCCTTGATGATATATTTCTTGTTCATTCGTTGACATTATATGTGATTATTACCTTATATTTAATCATTATAGTCCAAAATGAAAGATTTGTGTTAAAATATTTGCAGTATTCATAGAAAGTAACTATATTTGTGCCCGACAAGGTTACCTCTGCCATTTGTAGAGGATCCTTGCAATTCTTTCAAAATAAGAAAAGGGTTGGTGCGTCCTGCATCAACCCTTATTTTATGGCATACGACAATAACGTCACTGCCCTGGGTGCTTAGGGTATAATAACTGTTATTGTTAGGGTATAATAACTGTTATTGTTTGGGTATTAGAACAGTTATTATTAGGGTACAAGAATAGTTGTTATTAGGGTACAAGAATAGTTGTTATTAGGGTACAAGAACAGCTGTTATTAAGGTGCAAGAACAACTATTATTAAGAGGTAAGAATAACTGTTATAATACCCCCTCTTCAGTCTTGGACACTCTTGGACACTTTTGGACACTCTTGTACACTCTTGGTCACTTAGAATTTTCGGTTTTTCGTATCCTTTAAACCTCGCCTAAAATGTTTGCCTATACTGCATCTCTTTCTTCAGCCGAGGTTGGCTGTATTAATGAGTAGTCGCATCACCTTCTAATATTGACGCAAATAGAATGTCCATTTATTGGCGTTACAATGACTATATTAATTATTTTATATGCCTGTTGTGATTTTTTTTATAAATTATTTGGTGGAATGTATCCAATGTATTAAATTTGCAGCGGAATTCGATTTCAACTATACATTACAATGACTAACCACTGCAATTACTTGGAGATATTTTCTCTCTTTTTAGGGGGGGAATCTGATAAGGCAAACAATTGTCTTAGAGGTTGCAAGTATATATATTAATTAGATCTGTGTTGTGCCAGAGATGGCATGATGCAGATCTTTTTTGTGTACACGAATATAAATATTTATCAATAACTAACTATCAATTATTATGACACTTAAACGTTTTTATCTATTAGTGATGTTTAGCGTCCTGGGGATAGGAAGTATGTGGGCAGACACCTCACGTCTGACTGCAGAGAATGGTTGGTCTAAGGTTACCGACCTCACTAAACTAACCCTTTCGGACTATTATTTCGTCTTTGTTGACAACGACAAAGACCTGATGCTCTCCTTTGAGGAAGGCCAAAACCAGTCTAATGACAATGGACGTAAGACCATGGTATACCGCACGGGAGCCAAGGCAGAAATGAATCCAGCCATGCTCTGGATTATCGACGAGACTCCAGACAAAGCTATGATCCGCAATATGACATCTGATAAGTATTTGCAATGCGAAACCAATTGGAATGACAATGGTCACCCTCTTCAGCCCTGGTATTGCCATACCAATGATGTCAATTCTAACAAAGCTGGCGGCGAAAGTTGGGCAAGATGGGGATTTGCTTATGCCGATGGCAAGTGGACAATAAAGAATCTAAAGCATGGAAGTGTTTATATTGGTCCATGGGCTGATGGCAAATTTGAGAATGGCAGAGAAGTGGCAGGCAATAAGGAAGGTGCCAATATCGGTTATTTCCAGATATATGCCATCAAACGTGCTGATGTAAATATTGAAGGCAAGGCAACAAAAGTAAATCCAGCCAATTATACTTATCTCATTAATAATGCCAATGCAGGACAAAACAGTATGTATGGATGGACAGGTGAAGGAACTTATAAACGCCATGGAAACAATGGCTTTGATGGAGTATCAGGATTCTTTGAACTCGGAGATTGGAACGCAGGTAATTCAACTGGCACTATTTCCCAGACACTTAGCGGTTTGCCTGTGGGCAAGTATCAATTGCGTGTGGCAGGTCAGCAAAACAGTTCAAACACAACTACCACAATCTCTCTTGGTACGGCATCTGCAAATATGCCTGCCAATGGCACTAGTGGTGGTAGCATCCTTCAGACGGGAGAAGAGACTACAATTGGCGGTGGTGTGGATGGCTGGCGCTATACTACATGTAGTGACATGGTAACAGGCGGAACAGTCACGATAAAGATATCTGCTACTTTGACAGCCAGCCATTGTTGGTCAAACGTTGACAATATTGAACTCTATTATCTTGGCAATGGCATTGAGAATTATGCAAAGTCAGCTAATGCTGAAGAGAACTTCACAGCAGAGGCAGGACAATGGTATGAGATACCCGTGGCTACTGCAGGCGACTACAAATTCACGATTGGTTCGGGTAGCATCATTTATACTCAGGATGGTTCGCAGGGTAAAGACGCCGCCACTGGCACGAGCATTGAAAACGGAGCCGTCTGCAACCTGTTGGCAGGGTCGGTATTTGTGAAGGCTGATGCCGCCACTACCATCAAGATGGAGGCCAATACCTATTCATACGAACTTGGTGCTCTGACTCTGAATCACAAGGATGGCGCATACGTGCAGACTAATGGTGTGATCACTTTTACATATCCTAATGCCGTGACCAACGATAAATCAGCAACGGCAACCTTGGTGGAAAGTGCTAAAGCCACGGTGAACGGCGAAGCCAAGACCCTCACAGCAGTGACCAATGGATTCCAACTCGACCTCGGCACGCTCACACCATCGCAGGTATTTAATATCTCTATACCAGCGGGAGTGTATGGCTATGCTGGCAAAGCCATGAATGATGCTATTACCATGACCATCAACACACCAGTAGTATTCGACGGAAGATATTATCTCTATAACAGCTACGACAAGAAATATTTCAGTCGCGGTGGAAGCTATGGCACCCAGGCATGTGTAGACGAATATGGTATAGCCGTGATTTTGACTACCGACGAGAATAATGCTACCTCAGTCAAGATGTTTGACAGTTATATGAATATCGGTTTCGACGGTTTTGTATATACTGACTGCCAGGGGGGCAACGTTCGCTATTTCAATATATCCAAGGTGGAAGGCGGATATAAGTTTCTCAACACAAACAACAGTAAGTATCTTGCCACCAATGGAGGATATGTGGTGGCAGACGCTTTAGAGGGCGGTAATCTCGTGGGCAAATCCAATATCTGGACACTTGAAGATGTAAACAACCATCTGGCAGTGCTCAAGGCCAATGACGACAAGCAAGCCAAGGCTGTGGCAGAGGCTGCCGGTCTAACAGCAGAAACTAAGGTAGCACTGGAGGCAATCCTTGCAGGCGAGGAATATGAAGCAAGACCTATCACAGTGACAGGTACAAGTGGAATACAAGAAAATTATCAAGGCGGTTCTTCAGGTGATAAAGATTCAAAACCTCTTGATATCTTCAAGGAGACAGTGACAGGACTCAACTCTGGTATATATAAGTTGAGCGTAAATGCTTTCCAGCGTGCCACATGGTTGGAAGATGTATGTCAAACTGGCGGTGCACGCGGCAAGGTCTATGTGTATGCCAATGACAACAAGACACAACTCAAGTCAATAGCTGAAGAACCAGCCACAGAGGCATATACAGGTGGTAAGGAAGTAGATGGAAAGTATTACCCAAACAATCCGAACTCTGCTGGAGTGGCATTTGATAATGGAATGTATGTCAATGATGTATATGTATATGTGACGGGTAATGAACTGACATTCGGTATCCAGAATCCAACACGCATGGGTAATGATGGTAGTCGTGGAGCATGGACCGCATATAGGAATTTCACACTCACATACTATGCTGTTGCCAATCTTGACACTTATTATAACGACCTCAGCGCAGCACTGCTCAAATACAAGCCATGGACAGAGACAGGCGAGTATGTAACCAAGTATAATGAATTCAGTGCAGCATGCCAAAACAAGACATATACAAAAGAAGAAATAAATGCTGCTATCTCTTATCTCCAGACCAATTATCCAACCTATGCTTGGGACAATGCAAACATGGAGCATCCATATCTTGTGAGCAATGTGATTAAGGGAGCAGAGAATAATGTAAACGATAACTGGCCTGGAGGTGGACGCTCCACTACATCAGGCCAGCATTGGAGCGGAGATGCATCAAGAATTTATTTCACACAGAACCATGAGGATGGAGCAGCTCGCTCACAAACTGTTACTATTCCCAATAAGGGTGTCTATATTCTGAAGTCGTCGGTGCGCACTTTGGCTACAGGTTCTTATGCCGAGATATCAGTAGGAGATATAGTGGAGCGCACATCAGTGGTTACTGGCAACACAGGCGGAACAATAGCCACCGACGGAACAGAGTATGAGAGTGTGGAGGCAGGTGTGGCTGCTGGTGCCACCTTTGCCAATAGCAATAATGGGTATGGATGGATATACAATAAGATACAATTCGTAACCACTTCTGACAATGAGCAGAAAACAATAAAGATCAACCTATCAAACTGTAATAGTAGCCGTGAGGCAGACTGTGGTGGTATGTATCTCTATTATGTGGGCAAGAACTATGACAAAGTGGTGGGCAACACACGTTATTGTTATGGAACATACAGTGCACCGGCATTTGAGCTGACCGATGAAGTGCCTGTTGTGGATGCCAGCAACGCATCGGTGACAGAAGCCACCGTGACCCGCACCAATCCAAACGGTCTTGTATATCTTGCTGATGGTTCTACTGCCGATGGTGGAAGCAACGTGGTGATAGGCGGCACATGCGCAAATCTCGTGTTGGCAGATGGTCATCCTTTTGTGGCACCAAAAGCATTTGAAGCCACTACAGCCACTTATAACATGAATGCTGTGGCAACAACAAGTGGCGGCCAGTCATACGGCACCCTCGTGTTGCCATACGCTGTGACTACACTGCCAGGAAAGGCCTATAGCCTCGACCAGGGCGTAACCTTCGGCGATGAGATACATGCTACTGAGGTAAACGCCATAGCTGCAAACAAGCCTGTATTGGTGACTGCCAAGGGCGACTATGTAGCAAGCAATGTATCTGTGGCAGCCACGGGTGCAACACTTGAAAATGGAGAACTTGTTGGCACATACGCAGCAATGACAGCATTGGAAGGAACCTTCGTATTGCAGAACCATAGCGGTTATGTGGCATTCTTTATGGTTACCAACACCAAACCTACAGTAAACCCATTCCGCGCCTATATAAAGGCACAGCCAGCCGCATCTAAGCAGTATATAAACGTGGTGTTTGATGATGAGACCAACGGCATAACAGAGATAGAAGGCGATAGAAACGAGGATGCTGTAATCTATGACATCAGCGGACGCAAGATGACAAAAGCAGTGAAAGGCCTGTATATAATAAACGGAAAGAAAACAATAGTAAAATAACAGAAAACAATAGAATCATGAAGAAACAATATATTGCACCAGAGATAGAGGTAATAGAGTGTGCCGGCAATGCTGCCATCCTTGCAGGATCAGACACCACTTCTAATAGTGGCGCATATGGAGACGGCAGTTCTTCTGGTATGGACGAAGACTTCTCGGGCGCCAAGAGCAACGATTGGAGTATTTGGGAATAAATTATCAACAATCAAATGAATATTGAAATGAAAAAGATATTATATGGTTCGCTGGCTGTGTTGGCTATGTCGGCATGCAGTGGCGATGAACTGGTGAATGACAATGAGGGTCAGGTGCCAGTAGAGAATCAGGATGTGTCTATAGTGGAGAGTGCAATTGTGAGCGACTATGACATGCAGGGTAGCGAGAACCTTGATGGTGGTAGCACCCGTGCAGGTATAGACGGTGAACTCAATGCCACATGGAGCATAGGCGATGAACTATCTATCACTGATGGTACGCTGATGTTTAATTATGACGTGACTGCCACCACCAATGGTGGCAAGGGCGCTGTGTTTAAAGTGGCAGAAGGACGTGTGGCACATATCTCCGACGGTAGCCAGAGTTTCTATGCTATGTATCCCAGACGATCCATAACAGAAGCCTTTGGCACATCAGGATGGAATGGGGCAGTGGTGAAAGGACAGATCTTTGCCCAGCAGAGCTATAAGGAGAATATGGGTAAGGCCGAAGGTAATAATTTCGGTGGATATTATGTGACCACGGAGAAAGCGGCTGTTTCCACTTCAGAAAATGGTTCCACTATGCTCACCTTCTCGTTCTCGCCATTGGCATCGGTAATAGATGTAGACCTGACCAATACAGTGCTCGAGAGTGGAGATGCTGTGGCAGCAGTATATGTGCGCGACCTTAGTGGAGGCACCATAGCAGCCAATTTCTCATACGACTGTGGCACAAAGACGCTGACCTCGTTGGCACTGGGCGCCTGCGACTATAACTATTCGAGCCGCAGTGATGTGATAGGTGTAAACTTCTATGAGTCTGAGGATGCAAGCGGCAATATCACCTATGCTGCACTCGACGAGACAAACAAGGTGGTGCGCTTCTATCTGCTGCCGGTCAAGCTCGGTAGCGGTGTGGAGATAACCGTACGCACCGTGAAGGGCAAGTTTTATACCAAGAAATCAAGCGCAAGCGTAGGCACAGAATATACTGCCGAGGAGAATGGTATCAAGAGTACCGACGGCAACTTCAAGGGAATAGTGAAACCATTCTACAAGAAGTATAATTTCGGAGGAATAGAGAAAGCGCGCAAGGGTGCATGGATGGCATGTGTGCCACAAAATATATTCCTGCATAAGTTCAGTGTGCCGGGTTCTCATGACTCGCCAACAAGTAGCGGTGCTGCATCACTCTCAAGTTATTCAAAAACTCAGGATATCACCATTGCCCAGCAATTGGAACTGGGGGTGAGAGCCTTTGACCTTCGCCCCAAGGGCAACAGCAGCACGCTTGAACTCTATCATGGTATCACTGCTACAGGCGTAACCCTCTCAGATGCTGTGAATGCCATGACATCATATCTGACCGCCAATCCATCGGAGTGCATATTTGCTATCATACATAGAGAAGGGGACGCATCTGAGACTGAAGCTGCCACATGGAGTAACAATGTGTATAATCTGATCAATCAGTTGGTAACAGAAGGCAAGGCTTTGGAGGCACTCACCACGAGCACAAGATTCAGTGCATGTCGTGGCAAGATCATCTTCATCTATCGTGACGACCTGACAGGAAGTAACAAGATTTACAATGCCGCCAAGGTGGCATGGTCCGACAATATTGCTCGCACGATAAATCTGCAGGGAACCGATGGCAACAATATGAATGATTATCTTGTGTCTTATCAGGATATCTATGATAACTCAAGCCTGGGAGAGAGTAACGCGGGACTTAGCGGTTATTTCCAACAGAAAGGTGGAGTGACGAACAGTAATGCAAAGGTAGAGATGGTGAAGAAATATATAGACTTTGCCACTGCAAACAAGGATAAAACCATAATGTTTATCAATTTTGCAAGCTATGCCGGAGGAGCACTTTCTGCAATAACCTCTCTCGTGTCAGAAATCATGCCATCTGTAAACCAGTATATTGCAGCACAGCAGGAGTCTGTGGGTATCATCTTTTCTGACTATGTGAACGGGGAATACGGCGGTTTGGTTTTCAATACCTTGATGATAGACAACAACTTCAAGCATGTGTTTAACAAACGCAACCGTGTGGATGTGATAAAGTCTTACACCACCACTTCGTCAGGCATTGGCGTGGCAGGAGATGATGTGGCTGACGACTCACAGGTTTATTCAAAGGATCATAGGTTTTAACCCAATAATCAGACTGAAAGGATGAGATATATCCTGATAGTATTGATGATGTGGGCGCCTCTTTTGGTAGATGCCCAACAGTATCAGTTGGTCATCCACCGAGAGGGGCGTACCCCCATGCGCATAGACATCTGCGACATAGACAGCATGACAATAGAGGAAAAGGCGACAGAAAACCATGAGTATGTAGACCTGGGACTGAGCGTGCTGTGGGCTACATGCAATATAGGTGCTGAAATGCCAGAGCAATACGGACATTATTTTGCTTGGGGAGAAACAGAACCCAAGGAGACATATACCGCCGACAATTATCAGCATGCCACCAACAATGGCTATGCCTGGTTGGGCAATGATATTGCCCGAAGCGATTATGACACCGCTTATCTCTGCTGGCAGGGCGAATGGAGAATGCCCACTATACAAGAGGCAGAGGAACTGGGAAAGAAATGCACATGGACATGGACATCGGTGAATGGTATCAATGGGTATAAGGTGACGGGACCATCGGGCAATCATATCTTCCTGCCAGCAGCGGGACAGATGCGTGAGCAAAACCTAAACCAAGGAGCCACAGGATATTATTGGACCAGCACACAATCGGAGGAGTATAGTAGTGCGGCCTACAATCTGAATTTCACTGGCTATGACGGAAGATGGAGCGCCAATAGAGCTTATGGTTTCAGCATCAGACCAGTGATGGACAAATAAACAGAGAACTACGTAAAGAATAAAGGAGTGCTCTCGAGAGCACTCCTTTTACTATATGTCTTATTTTGTTATTTTATATCCCAACCGATGGCACTGGCACCCAGCACTGCTGCGCTGGCACCTTCAAGTCCACTCACGAGAAACTGGGCCTTGCCCTTGAATATGTTGAGCACATGGGCATCGTATGCCTTTTTGATAGGCTCCATGATGAGGTCGCCGGCCTTTACAAGTCCACCGAAGAAGATAAAAGCCTCGGGACTGGAGAATGCGGTAAAGTCAGCACAAGCCTCACCCAGCATCTTGCCCGTAAACTCAAAGATCTCGTTGGCTATCTTGTCTCCCTTGCCAGCGGCAATGCTCACGTCGAGAGAGGTGAGTTCCTCAGGCTTGATGTCGCGGAGCAAAGATGGTTCGCTGGTCTTGGCCAAAATCTCGCGTGCAGTGCGAGCAACACCCGTGGCAGAGCAGTAAGCCTCAAGACAACCCTTGCGTCCGCATCCGCACAGACGACCCTCTTCGCCTCTAACCATGGTCACATGACCCAACTCGCCAGCAAAGCCATCGCTGCCATATACCAGTTCGCCATTGACAACAATACCTGAACCCACGCCAGTGCCGAGAGTAATCACGATGAAGTTCTTCATGCCTCGGGCCACACCATATGCCATCTCGCCGATAGCGGCGGCATTGGCATCGTTGGTCATAGCTACGGGAATGCCCAGACTCTGGCTGAGCATGTCGGCCAGTGGCACTACACCCTTGCCCCAAACAAGGTTGGGGGCATGCTCTATGGTGCCTTTATAATAATTGGCATTAGGGGCGCCAATGCCCATGGCTTTTATCTTTTCTATGCCACCCACCTGGTCTATGATGATATGGAGGGCATCAACACAAGCGTTGACATAATCCTCTACATTGTCGTATGCCTGTGTCTTTATGGCTGTTGTGGCCTTGATATCGCCGCGGCTGTCAACGATTCCAAACACGGAATTGGTGCCTCCGAGATCGAGACCAATAACGTATGGCTTCAATACTGTTTGAGCATTCATAACTATTTATTATGTGGTTTTTAATTATTGATATTAATATTTTGCAGACAAAGTTATGAAAAAAATGCGATACGCCAAAGATTTATTGCCAAAAACTTGTATATTTCATATAATTTTAGCAACTTTGCAGACGTTATGCCTTTTCCGTTACATATAAACGTTGTGGACCTGATGTTCAAGGGTATGCTCATCGGTCTGCTTGCATCGGCGCCCATGGGCCCCGTAGGCATACTCTGTGTGCAGCGCACTCTGAACAAAGGGCGATGGTATGGTTTTATTACGGGAGTGGGAGCGGCAGTGAGTGATATCATCTATGCTGCAGTGGCAGGATTTGGTATGAGTTTTGTCATGGACCTGCTCAATGACCAGCAAACCAAGTTCTATCTGCAGATAGTGGGCAGTGTATTGCTGCTCATCTTCGGCGTCTATACATACCGTAGCAATCCAACCAAGAACATGCGTCACTCGGGCAAGAGTCGTGGCTCGCTGTGGCACAATGGAATAACAGCATTCTTTGTGACATTCTCAAACCCACTCATCATCTTCCTCTTTTTAGGCTTGTTTGCGCAGTTGGCATTTGTCATTCCCGACCATCCCTTTGAGATGTGCATAGGCTTTTTGAGCATAGTGGCAGGAGCTCTGTTGTGGTGGTTTGGGCTCACTTGGTTTATAGACAAACTTAGGGGCATATTTGATGATAATGGCATCAAACTCATCAATCAGGTGATAGGAGTGCTGGTGATGGTGTTTTCGATAGTGTACGTGTTTGGCACGGTCACCAATCTCTACCGCTTCTTCTGAACGGCAACATAGATAATTTTTAGGATACAATGTTTATAGCAAACGAATTACGCAAAAAGAGCATAGCCGAATATCTGCTCTATATGTGGCAGGTGGAAGACACCATAAGGGCTTTTGGCTGCCAGTTGGGCCGTATACGACGCGAGTATATTGCCCATTTCGATTATAGCGACGAACAAAAAGATGAAGAGACCGACTGGTTTGGAAATCTCATTCGCATGATGAATGAGGAGGGCAAGCGAGAGAGCGGTCATCTGCAGATTAATATGGTAACACTGCAACTCATGGAGGAATTGCACCAGCAGTTGCTCTCGAGCAGCAAATACCCTTTCTACACAAGCGAGTATTACAAGGTGCTGCCATTCATAGTGGAACTGAGAAACAAGGGAGCTAACAAGGATGAGCATGAAATAGAAACATGCCTCAACTCACTTTATGGCGTGATGATGCTCAGACTGAAAAAGGCTACTATCAGTCCAGACACCGAGCATGCCGTGAAGGAAATATCAACACTGATAGGAATGCTCAGCGATTATTATCATAAAGACAAGGAAGAACCTCTGGAGTTCTGACAGAAACACATCTGATAACACCCAAACCCTATAATAATATGAATATACTTATCACAGGATGTAACGGACAACTTGGCAACGAGATTAAACTACTGCAATCGCAGCATGCCGACTGGACTTTCTATAATACAGACGTGAACGAACTGGACATCACAGACCAGCAGGCGGTGGAGTCATACATAGAAACGCACAGCATAGACGGAGTGGTGAACTGCGCCGCTTATACTGCCGTGGATAAGGCTGAAGACAACAAGGAACTGTGCACTTCGCTCAATACCGTGGCACCCGCTTATCTTGCTGCTGCCGTGGACAAAAGGGGCGGATGGATGGTTCAGGTGTCTACCGACTATGTTTTTAACGGCAAGCATTACATACCATATGTGGAAACAGATACACCATCGCCCGATAGCGTGTATGGCAGTACCAAACTGGCAGGCGAACTCGGCGTGAGCAAGTTCTGCAAGAATAGTATGATAATACGCACAGCATGGCTCTACAGCACATTTGGCAACAACTTTGTGAAAACAATGATCAAACTGGGCAAGACCAAAGAGCAGATAGGAGTGATTGCAGACCAAATAGGTACTCCCACATATGCACGCGACCTGGCCGTGGCCATCATGACAGCCATAGAGAAAGGAATAAAACCAGGCGTTTACCATTTCTCAAATGAGGGAGTGATAAGTTGGTATGACTTTACAAAGGCTATACACCGCATTGCCGGCATCACCACATGCCGCGTGAAACCATTGCATACATGCGAATATCCCACTGCGGCCAACAGACCAGCATATAGCGTGCTCGACAAGACAAAATTTAAAGCTGCATACGATGTGGAAATTCCATACTGGGAAGAGTCGCTAAAGGAATGTATAGACAAACTCGATATAGACGCAATAGTATAAGAAAACCATAACAACAGTATTATCAGCCCTATACCTATATCATATACAGGATAAAACAATGAACAAGGAAATAGAAAGAAGACGCACTTTTGCCATTATCTCACATCCCGATGCGGGTAAGACCACGCTGACAGAGAAATTCCTGCTCTTCGGCGGACAGATACAGGTGGCAGGAGCAGTAAAAAGCAACAAGATAAGAAAAACAGCCACATCAGACTGGATGGAGATAGAGAAGCAGAGAGGTATCTCTGTGTCTACTTCTGTGATGGAGTTTGACTATGAGGGATATAAGGTCAACATCCTCGACACACCAGGACACCAGGATTTTGCCGAAGACACATTCCGCACACTTACAGCCGTTGACTCGGCCATTATAGTGGTGGACGGTGCTAAGGGTGTGGAAACGCAGACTCGCAAACTCATGACCGTTTGCCGAATGCGAAACACTCCAGTAATCATCTTTATCAACAAAATGGACCGTGAGGGACGAGACCCCTTTGATCTGCTCGACGAACTGGAGCAGGAACTGGAAATAAAGGTAAGACCACTGAGTTGGCCTATCAACCAGGGTGCCCGCTTCAAGGGAGTATACAACATATATGAAAACAAACTCGACCTCTTCACGCCAGATAAGCAGAGGGTGACAGAGAAAGTGGAAGTGGACATCAACAGCAATGAGCTTGACCAAAGGGTGGGGGAGGCAGACGCTGCCAAACTAAGGGAAGACCTCGAACTGGTGGATGGTGTATATCCCGAATTTAATGTGGAGGATTACCGCAGCGCACAGGTGGCACCAGTATTCTTCGGTTCGGCGCTTAATAATTTCGGTGTGCAGGAGTTGCTCAACTGTTTCGTGGAAATAGCCCCCAGCCCCAAGCAGACCAAGGCCGAAGAGAGAATGGTGGACCCCGAGGAACCCAAGTTTACGGGGTTCATATTCAAGATAACAGCAAATATAGACCCCAACCATAGGTCGTGTATTGCATTCTGTAAGGTGTGCAGCGGCAAGTTTGTGAGAAACCAACCATATCTGCATGTCAGACAGGGCAAGACTTTGAGGTTCTCGTCGCCAACTCAGTTTATGGCGCAACGCAAGAGCACCATCGACGAGGCATATCCTGGCGACATAGTGGGACTGCCCGACAATGGCATATTCAAGATTGGCGACACTCTGACCGAAGGTGAGCAACTCCATTTCCGCGGGCTGCCGAGTTTCTCTCCTGAGATGTTTAAGTATATAGAGAATGCAGACCCGATGAAAGCCAAGCAGTTGCAGAAAGGTATTGACCAACTCATGGACGAGGGAGTGGCTCAGCTCTTTGTAAACCAGTTTAATGGTCGCAAGATCATAGGCACAGTGGGACAACTCCAGTTTGAGGTGATACAATATCGTCTGGAGAATGAATACAACGCCAAATGCCGCTGGGAGCCTGTGCATCTCTATAAGGCATGCTGGATTGAGAGCGACGACGAGACCGAACTTCAGAACTTCAAGAAACGAAAATACCAGTATATGGCCAAGGACAAGGAGGGACGCGATGTGTTTCTTGCCGACAGCGGTTATGTGCTGAGCATGGCTCAAGAGGACTTCAAGCATATCAAGTTTCACTTTACCAGCGAATTCTGAATATAAACAAATTGGCGGATGATAGCCATTCGTCACCATAAACAATAGAAATGACAATAGAACAGGATATCAAGAATGCGGTAGATACCATGCGCAAGGGTGGCGTCATTCTCTATCCCACAGATACGGTGTGGGGAATAGGTTGCGATGCTACCAATGCAGATGCCGTGGCAAGAGTTTATGAAATCAAAAAACGCAGCGATAGCAAAGCTCTCATCTGTCTTGTGGACAGCGACGGTCGACTACAACGATATGTGAGGCAAGTGCCCGATGTGGCATGGCAACTGCTCGACTGCGCTGATGAACCATTGACCATAATCCTCGACGGGGCAGTAAACTTGGCGCCCAACCTCATAGCAGAGGATGGCAGCGTGGCCATGAGGATAACACACGAACCTTTCTCAAAGGAACTGTGCTACAGATTCCAAAAGGCCATAGTATCTACATCCGCTAATATCTCAGGCATGCCCACAGCGCAAAACTACAGGGATATAGACCCCGAAATCATTGATGCTGTAGATTATGTGTGCTTTGCGCGCAGACAGGAGCATAAGCCGCACAAACCATCGAAGATAGTGAAACTGGGCATTGATGGTGAGGTAAAAATCATTCGCTGACAAATTATTTATGACTACAGAAACAGCAGAAGCAACCTATTTTGAAAGGTTTCTGTCATGGCGGCAGGAGCACATGAGCGAGAGGATGTTTATACTCATCCTCGCATTCCTCGTGGGTTTTTTCGCCGCTGTCGCTGCATTTATTCTGCATAACCTCATTGCCCAGATAGGAATCATTCTCACCAGTTCTTTCAATAAGATGGGGGCCAACTGGCTCTATCTCGTATATCCCGTGATAGGAATATTTCTCACATCGCTCTTCGTGCGATATGTGGTGAAAGACAATATCAGTCATGGCATCACTCGAATCCTCTATGCCATAAGCAGCAAGAAAAGTAGGTTGAGAGGACACAACTGCTGGTCGTCGGTGGTGGCATCAGCCATCACCATCGGTTTCGGTGGATCCGTAGGAGCAGAGGCGCCCATAGTGCTGACAGGTAGCGCCATAGGATCCAATCTCGGACAACTCTTCAAAATGGACAACAAGACGCTCATGCTGCTTGTCGGATGTGGTGCCGCAGGAGCCATTGCTGGTATCTTCAAGGCACCCATAGCTGGATTGGTGTTCACCCTTGAGGTGCTAATGATAGATCTGACCATGGCATCGCTGTTGCCCATACTGATATCGTGCGTAACCGCCACCTGCTTCACCTATATCTTCAGTGGTTCCACATCGCTCTTCACCTTCCATCTCGACAGCGATTGGACCGTGATGAGGGCACCGGCAAACATTCTGCTGGGTATAGCCTGCGGCCTGGTGAGCCTCTATTTTATACGCACCATGTCGGCATGCGAAAACGTGTTTGAGAAATTCCGCGACAAACCATACGTTAAACTGCTCATAGGCGGACTGACCCTCAGCCTGCTCATCTTCCTCTTTCCATCGCTCTTCGGAGAAGGATACAAGTCGATAAACCTGCTGCTCAACGGACAGTCGCAGACAGACTGGAACGGCATTCTAAATAATTCATTGTTTGCTGGCAAGGGTGACATGCTCATACTTTATGTCTCGCTGGTTATGCTTACCAAGGTGGTGGCTACATCAGCCACCAATGGCGGTGGCGGTTGCGGTGGAACCTTTGCACCAAGCCTCTTCATAGGATGCTTCTGCGGGTTCCTCTTTTCAAGACTTTGGAATATGTATGGTCTCGGGGTATACCTGCCCGAGAAGAATTTCGCTCTGTTGGGCATGGCTGGAGTGATGTCGGCAGTGATGCATGCTCCTCTCACGGGCATATTCCTGATAGCGGAGATAACGGGTGGCTACGACCTTTTCATGCCGTTGATGATAGTGAGCGTGAGTGCTTATCTTACCATCATACTATTTGAACCACACAGCGTTTATGGCATGCGACTGGCCAAGCAGGGTAAACTCATAACCCATCATACCGACAATGCCATATTGACACTCATGAGCCTTGACAGCGTGATTGAGAAAAACTATATGGCGGTGCAACCCGACATGGAACTCGGACAGATCATCAATAAGGTTAGCCGCAGCCATAACATGATATTGCCAGTGCTCGATCCTGCAGGCAACTTGCTCGGCGAGATTGAACTGACCAAGATACGTCATGTGATGTTCAGAACAGAACTATATCATCATTTCAAGGCTCACCAACTCATGAACCAGCCTGCAGCCACTCTCATAGACAACGAACCTATGGCAGACGTGATGAAAGCATTTGATGATACACATGCCGACTGGCTACCAGTGCTCGACAGCGACCACCACCTCAAAGGCTACATCTCGCGACAGAGAATGTTTAGCATGTATCGCAAGATGGTGGCAGACCTCAGCGAGGAGTAAAATTATACATTATTAAATATATTGCCATTCATGCTAAAGAAAGAAGACCTAAAGATAGTTTTTATGGGTACGCCAGAGTTTGCCGTGGCATCTCTCGACGCACTCGTTTCAAATGGTTATAATGTGGTGGGTGTGGTAACACAGCCAGACAAACCAGTAGGACGCCATGGTAGCGTGCTACAGGCTCCTCCAGTCAAGACATACGCCATTGAGCATGACATCCCCGTGATGCAGCCCGAAAGGCTTAAGGATGATGGTTTCGTGGCAACCCTTGAGGCTCTTGGGGCTAACCTTTTTGTGGTGGTGGCATTTAGAATGCTGCCCGAGATGGTGTGGAGCATGCCCAAATACGGCACTTTCAATGTACACGCCGCATTGCTGCCACAATACCGCGGCGCAGCACCAATCAACTGGGCTATCATAAACGGCGAGAAGGAAACAGGAGTAACCACGTTCTTCCTCGACAAGGATATAGACACGGGCAGGGTGATCATGCAAAAGAAATATGCCATCGGCGACGAGGAAAATGTGGAGAGCGTCTATAATGCGCTGATGAAACTGGGTGCAGAGATATGTGTGGAGACAGTAAACGAGATTATCATAAGCAATGGCAAACCAGAATCGATGCCGCAGAGTGAAATGGAAGCCAATATTCCCACTCTCCATCATGCACCTAAACTGTTTAAGGAGAACTGCCGCATCTCATGGCAGTGGCAAGCCAAGTATGTGCACGACTTCATACGCGGACTCAGTCCCGTGCCAGGCGCATGGACCGTACTTGTGACTCCCGACAACAAGGAGACTGTGCTCAAGATATATGACTCGCGACTGGCTGCCGATGCAGATATAGACATGCCATCGGGCACAATGCTCAGACAAGGAAAACGACTATTGGTGGTGGCAGCCCAAGGACAGGCTATTGAAATACTCTCGCTCCAGTTGGCTGGAAAGAAACGTATGGACGCCGTAAACTTCCTAAATGGAATGAAAAACGTGGAGGATTGCACTTTGGCATAAAAAATATTGATATAGGTATAATAAAATGGCAATTATTCCGTTTCTATAATAAAGAAACAAAAATATATTGTTGTTAGCCTATGAAAATATTTACTCAAGAACAGATGCTGCCAAGCGAAAAGACTCTGAATTTTATCAAACAGATAGCCTATACCTATCGATCTGTCAAACTCAAAGATGGTACAAGGGCAACTGTGTGTTTAAACTAACAGATTGATTATGACATTAGTATCTCCATCTCTGCTCGCAGCTGATTTTTTGCATCTCGACAGGGATATAGCAATGATTAATGAGAGTGAGGCTGACTGGCTCCATCTCGACGTTATGGACGGTGTCTTTGTGCCCAATATCTCCTTTGGGTTTCCCGTCATCAATGCCGTGGCTAAAGTGTGCCGCAAACCATTGGATGTGCATCTCATGATAGTACACCCTGAGAGGTATATCAAACAGGTGGCTGATACCGGGGCTATGATGATGAATGTGCATTATGAAGCATGCACACATATCAACCGCACCATACACGAGATTCATGAGGCTGGTATGCGCGCCGGCGTTACCTTGAATCCTGGCACTCCCGTGTCTATGCTAGAAGATGTGATAGGCGATATTGATATGGTGCTGCTCATGAGTGTCAATCCTGGCTTTGGCGGACAGGCATTCATCGAAAACACTATTGATAAGGTGAAACGACTGCGCAAGATGATAGACCAGACGGAGCGCAAGGTGCTGATAGAAGTGGATGGCGGTGTGCAGCAAGACACGGCCCCTCGGCTTGTTAAGGCTGGCGTAGATGTGCTTGTGAGTGGCAGTTATGTCTTCAAGGCAGCCGATCCCAAACAGGTAATAGCAAATTTGCGGAGGTTGTAGAGTATTGCATTCTCACCTCTCGCATTCTTACCTCTCGCACAATTCCAGGCAGAGGTCGTGATCCTTGATCATCCTGCGCATGTTGAGAATAGCATAACGGAAGCGGCCCAGTGCTGTGTTGATGCTGATGCCAAGTGTTTCGGCTATCTCCCTAAACGGCATGTTCTGGTAATAGCGCATTACCACCATCTCGCGCTGATTGAAGGGCAGATAGTCCATAAGGCGTCTCACATCTTCTAATACCTGCTCGTTGACGAGTTCCTGCTCGCGGTTGAACTCAAAATGGCTATCGTCGGCAAGACGATAGAAATTCCTTGTGTCTTCAGACTCTAGCACAATATTGTTGTCATTCGAGCGAAACCAATCCATGATGAGGTTGTGGGCCATGCGTGTCACCCACCAGTAGAACTTGCCGGTGTTTGTATAGTAGCCATCCTGTATCTTGACTATTATCTTGACAATGGTGTCTTGGAATATATCCTCAGCCTTCTCTTCATCGTTGACTAAATAGAGGATGTATTTAAATAACTTGCCTTGGATACGCTCCAATAGCACATCAAAAGCACGATTATCGCCAGACGCATAGAGTAATGCCAACGCTTCGTCGGTCATCGCTTCGTAATTCTTCATATCGTATGTCATTTTTGTTATGAAGTAGAGTCTGTTCGATAGGCAATAACTTGGTTTAAAATATTGTTGTTTATATATTTTGACGTTGCAAAAGTATACAATTTATCTGAAATAACCAATTTTATTTCGTAAAAATTCCATTATTTGCGTTTTTTTTGTATATTTGCGGTGAATTAATATAAGTAATGTGCTATAGACTATGATTGAATTGTTTGTACCTGGGCGTCTGTGCCTATTTGGTGAGCATACAGACTGGGCTGGAAGATATCGCACTATGAATGCCGATATCGAGCCTGGTATGGCCATTGTTACAGGCATAGAACAGGGTATTTATGCTGAGATTGAAAAGTCGATGATCTTTGAGATGACTTGTGAGGCGGAGGGACTCGGTACTTTGTGGAATGATTTCTCATGCCGCATGACAGACAGTGAACTCAAGTCGGTGGCTAAGTCGGGTTCCTTTTTCAGTTATTGTGCAGGTGTCGCCTCATATATGCTCGAATGGTATAAAGTGGGCGGTCTGCGTATCAATATCAAGAAGATGACGCTACCCATAAAGAGTGGTTTGTCGAGTAGTGCAGCCATCTGTGTACTGGTGGCCAGGGCCTTCAATATCCTCTACCATCTCAATCTAAATACCATGGGCGAGATGAATATCGCCTATCTGGGTGAACTGCGCACTCAATCGCGCTGCGGACGTCTTGACCAGGTTTGTGCTTTTGGAGTACGTCCAAACGTGATGGTCTTTGATGGTGATGAGATTTCTGTCAAACCAATGTCTGTAAAGGTGCCGCTACATTATGTTTTTGCAGACCTATGCTCGCATAAGGATACCATTACCATACTCCGCGACCTCAACAAGGCATACCCCTTTGCATCCAATGAAAAGGAGCAGGCTGAGCACGACTTCCTTGGTAAAGACAATCTTAAGATGATTGACCAGGCAGTGCGATATATGGCAGAAGGCAAAGTGAAGGAACTTGGGCAGTTGATGACCTATTATGAGGAGCAGTTTGACAGTTGCATGAACCCCATCTCTGAGGCTCTCAAAGCCCCTGTGCTTAAGAGAGTGCTCAGTGATGAGAATATCAAACCGCTCGTTTATGGCGGAAAGGGTGTGGGGTCGCATGGTGACGGCTCTGTGCAGTTTCTTGCAAAAGGTCAGGAGGAGCAAGACAAACTCGCCGACTACCTTAACAGCATAGGATGTAAGGCACACAAACTCACTATTAGTCCTGCGCATATTGTCAGAAAAGCAATCATACCCGTGGCTGGCTTTGGCACACGTCTCTATCCTGCCACTAAGGGAGTGCGCAAGGAGTTCTTTCCAATACCTTGCCCAGATGGCACCGTGAAACCTGTCATTCTCATTCTTATTGAAGAACTGGTGAAGAGCGGCATTGAGGAGATATGTATAGTGTTGGGCAACAAGCAGGAGCGTCAGGCTTATGCTGATTATTTTGAACGGATGTTGCCAGATGAACACCTCTCAAAACTGACAAAGAACAACCGCAATTTCGAAAAGCATATTCTCAGCATGGGCAAAAAACTAACCTATGTCTATCAGACAGAGAAGCGCGGTTTTGGACATGCCGTCTATCAGGCTGCCGATTTCGCGGGTGAAGAACCTGTACTACTCATGCTCGGCGACACCATTTACAAGTCGATGAGTAATAAACCATGCGCACTGCAGATGATTGAGGCGTTTGAGAAATATAACAAGTTGATGGTTGGTATCCATCCCATTCCCGTGGATGAAGTATCGCGCTACGGTGTAATGAGCGGAGTATGGGAAGATAGGGATTTCATGGTGATGAAGGTGGAAACCATCAAAGAGAAACCCAGCAGAAGTTTTGCCGAAGATTATCTCGGCGTTGGTGACCAGAATGGTATTGGATATTATTCGGTGTTTGGTCAATATGTGCTTACTCACGAGGTTTTCGCCCAGTTGGCTGATGATATTAAGGCTGCTGACCAGTGTGGAAGTACGGCAGAGATAGAACTCACCGCCGCCCTCGAGAAGGTTAGGCAGCGCCACGGCATGATTGGCTATAAAGTGAAAGGCCAGATGTTTGACATGGGAAATCCGGTGTCTCTGCGAAACACTATCATTGGATATTCAGAATGATAGACTGAACCTATAATACTAAAGGTGGGTTCTATAAATTCCCGACAAACTAATTTATAGAACTCACCTAAAAGGAAAAAGAAATGGCGGCATTAGAATTGCCACCATTTCTTTTTCTTTTCTTCATGTTGCTGATGATCGTTTCTAATAGCATTTGATTCCGCTTCCATAAGGAGATCGTTCCATGTCTCCTTATTCTTGATCATGCGGTATATCTCACCCCAATCCGGCAGTCCGCCAATATTGCGGTCGTCAATAAACATGTCGGCCTTGAGTTTGCGGCTGTAGTGTGGACTGGTCTTAGGATTCTCTTCAGGAAAATCCTTGTTGACAGCCCAAAACTCCACTCCACGCTCACGGCACCATTCCACGGCCTCATCCAATAGATGACCCTCTCTAACACTCCAAAGTATCAACCTGTGGTGGTCGTTGATGAGCATCTTGAGGGTCTCTATGGCAAAGGGTATCTCCCTGCCAATCTTCGGATATTCATGGGTGACGATGGTGCCGTCAAAGTCTACTGCTATTATCATCTTGATAATGGTTTTATAGATGTAACATTACTGTTTGATGGAGTTGTCGTTGGGGTTGCTGTAGTGGCTTGATGAATACGAACCATAGGTGCTATAGTTGTTGTATCCCATATACTTGCCGTATTTGCCATACTTGCCATAGCCGTAATAGTAACCGTATTTCTTCTTTGTCATGTCTATACCATTGATTACCACGCACATATTGTTAAGCTGATTACTCTTGGCCAGTTTGTTGAATTGCTCGAATGCTGACTTTGGAGTATAATCAGCACGGCAAACAACCACCGTAACGTCGGCATGCAAGCCAATCTGCAGGGTATCGGAAACGAGTCCTACAGGAGCGGTATCCATGATGATGATATCGTATGCAGAACGCAGATACTCCACCAACTGCTTCATGTTGCCATTGGCCAGCAGTTCGGTTGGGTTTGGTGGTACTGGTCCAGCCAGCATGATATCGAGATTATCGTTTACTGTCGATGGCATAATGTTCGCATTGATGTCGGCCTCGGTGAGTTTGCTGAGGGTGAGCAGCGAGGTTACACCCATCTTGCGGTCACGCAGTCCGAAGAGACGTCCCAATGCCGGCTTGCGGATGTCTAGACCCATGAGTATCACCTTCTTGCCGAGCAGTGCGTAGCTCACGGCCAGGTTGGCAGCATTGAAAGTCTTACCCTCTCCAGAGGTTGACGAGGTGATCATGATAACTTTTTGACCTTCTTTGAGCATAAACTGTATATTGGTACGCATGCTTCTGAATATCTCGTCCATCTGGTTATTCTGATTCTCTTTCACCACTATTCCGCCAGTGGTCTTGCTGCTCTCGTTGGCTATGGCCACATCAGCGATGATTGGCAGCGAAGTGAGTTTCTCTACATCCTCATGAGCCTCTATCTTGTATCTCAGCAACTGTATTATGTAGAGGAAGATCAGTGGCAGTGCAAATCCGATGGCCAATGAGATAAGTAGCACGATAGAGAATTTCGGGCTCACCTTACCCATGAAAATGGGTTCATCGATGAGCTTTCCCTTGTCGGCGGTTGCGGCCAGCGATATTGAGTTCTCCTCTCGCTTTTGCAGGAGCATGAGGTAGAGCCCTGATTTCACTTCCTGCTGTCTGCCTATCTGTGTCAGCATACGCTCCTGTTCAGGAGTGTTGGCCACCTTGTTCTGATAGAGCGAATACTGGGCCTCTACGCCTTGTAGCATGATATCTGCAGTTTTGCGTGCTTGGTCGAGTGCTACTCTGATGCTCTGGTCCAGTTCGTCGAGTGTGGCAGTATAGTTCTGTACCTGTGGTGATAGTTCCGATGCGCTTCTGAGCAGTCTGTTGCGCTCCAGCACACCCTTGTTATAGGTATTGATGAGCGATGTGGATGCGTTGTCTTCTAGTCCGATATTTGAAGGGATGATCTGATATTTGTTGTTTGGATCCTTCACATATTCACGCAGGTAGTCGAGCAGCATGATCTGCGATTTTGCCTCCGACAGTTTGGTTGAATACTGGCTAGTTTGTGCCAGAGTCTCGGTAGCATCGAGTTTGAGGTTCGTTAGATTATTGTTTTTCTTGTATCTCTCCAGTTCACCCTCAGTCAGTCCCAGTTCAGCGTTGATCTTCTCCAGTCGTCCGTTGATGAACTCCTCTGTCTTCACGGCAATCTCGTTTTTGTCGAGGTTTGCTTGTCTGTTATAGCACACTGCCAATTGGCGCAGATAGTCGTCGGCGCGTTTCCAATTGTTGTCTCTGAGTGTTATAAGCGCTATTGATGTGGTCTTCGAAGTAGGTTCGATAGTAGCGTTGGCCACATAGGTTGCAGCCTTTATGGAGGGTGGAATGATGGAAACAAACAATTTGCGTCCGCTGTTTATCCTGGCCATTATCTTTTTATTTTCGTATGTAGGTGTGGCCTTGGTCAGCGTGATAGTGCCAGTTGGAATGGCAAACGAAGCAGGCAGTTTGTTGAAACTCTTCTCTATTTCCACCTTTTCTTTCTCTTCGTTATAATATATGCATTTCACAAGATATTTGCCGTCTTTAAGTTCTATCTCCATCTCTATGGGAGTACCTTCCTCATCAATCTTGTCGAGACCCATCGAGTTGATATCCACATTGATAGGCTGGTTATTATACAGTAAATTCTTGACGAAACGCCCCTCAATCTGATATTCGGTATAGAGTTTAAGGTCCTTGACAGCCTCTTTTGCCAATATACGGCTATGCAGGATTTCTACCTCATTGTCAATACCATTTGAATTTGATATGAAGCCGAGATCCTGCATGTTGGCGAGCATCTGTCCAGACGAGCTTCTTCTCTTGTTGCTCTCATCCTTGACCAGCATTTTTGCCGACACCTGGTATATAGGTTTCTTGTATTTGAGGTATATCACAGCTCCACATAAGAAAATAAACATGGAAACTGCAAACCAGTGCCAGTTGAGTATAAAGAGTTTGAGGATTGTTCGGAAATCAAAGGAATTCTCTTCTTCCATATTACCCTGATACTCAGAGTTTTCAGTCTGTTCTATTTTATGTTTTATGTCCATATGTTGTAATGTTGCTTTTAGTATTTGTCTTATTATGATTTAATACAGTACATATATAAGGTGTAGCATTAGAGGTTAAGCAGATATTGTCCGTATGCGTTTTTGGTCATTGGCTGAGCCAGTTTGTGTAGTTGCTCTTTTGTTATCCAACCCTTTTTGTATGCTATCTCTTCGAGGCATGCTACCTTGAGTCCCTGGCGCTTTTCTATCACTTCGATGAATGTGCTGGCTTCGCTCAAACTGTCATGAGTGCCTGTGTCTAACCATGCAAATCCACGTTGCAGTGTCTGCACCTTCAGTGTCTGCTGGCCTAAATAATGCTGGTTTACTGTGGTTATCTCCAGTTCGCCCCTTGCACTTGGTTTAATATTCTTGGCCACTTCAACCACTGAGTTAGGGTAGAAGTATAGTCCCACCACGGCATAGTTGCTCTTGGGGTGCTCGGGTTTCTCCTCTATGCTAAGGCAGTTTCCCTGATCATCAAATTCTGCCACGCCATAGCGCTCGGGATCGTTGACATAATATCCGAATACGGTGGCCAGACCATGCTTTTCTGCATTCTCCACACTCTGTTTGAGCAGTGCTGAAAATCCTCCGCCATAGAAGATATTGTCGCCCAGCACTAGACAGACGCTGTCGGAACCAATAAACTGTTCGCCAATTATGAATGCCTGTGCCAAACCATCAGGAGATGGTTGCTCGGCATATTCAAAAGACATTCCCAATTCTTTGCCGTCTCCGAGCAAACGCTTGAATGCCGGTAGATCATGTGGCGTACTAATAATGAGTATCTCCCTGATGCCCGCAAGCATGAGCACAGAGATAGGATAGTATATCATAGGCTTGTCAAAGATAGGTATGAGCTGCTTGCTTATACCCTTGGTGATGGGGTAGAGTCGTGTGCCGCTACCTCCTGCCAAAACGATTCCTTTCATTTCAATTATTGTTGTTTAAACGTTTAACGCCACAAAGGTACAAACTTTTTTCATTCTAACAATATTATTTATGTACGAAAATTGCGATTTGTGGAGAAAAAAGAGTAACTTTGCAGGCAAAATTGAAAAAAAAGACAAAATAGCTAATAATTATGGGTTTTTTAAGCAATATATTCGGTAAGAAGAGTGAGGAACAAAAAGTGGGTGGCATGGAGGATTTCATGACACTCATAAGAGTATATTTCCAATCGGCATTGGCTGCCAACCTGAGTATCAGCAATCTGGCCATGCTGCCAGATCTTAGGGTGTTTAAGACCACACTACACGTGCCCACTGTCAACAATAAACTAGGTGTGGGCGAGCGCCAACGCTGCCGTAAGATGCTCCAAGAGATGTATGGCATGAGTGACCTCTTTTTTAAGGAAATAGATGCCAGCATAAAGAAGCGCTGCCGCAAAATACAGGATGTGCAGGCTTACATGTTGCAGTTTCAAGACTTCTCGCAGTGTTTGATGATGCTAATGGGCAATCTAATGAAATTTAAGTTACGCCTCCCCTCATTCATGAAGAAGGCTTTCTATGCAATGACCGAAAAAACAGTGACACAACTGTTTAACAAAAATGACTATTCTGACCCAAGTGTCATGAAGTCTGTATTGACAGTTAGAGAGTATGCCTCGAGACTTGGATTTTCACAGCCTTGGATTACAGAATATGTATATAATGTGGTGATGCTGGCAAAAAAAGAGCCTGCACCCAAAGATTCTGAGGTTAAAAAATAATAAAAAGCAGATAAATCTTTTAACTTTCATGCTTTTTTAATACCTTTGTAGAAACAAATAGCGAAATGGGTGCCAATAATGATTCAATAAAGATATTTCAGACACGTGTTAGGCAGCTCATTCTCCAATACCAGCAAGTGAAAAAGGAGAATGAGGAACTCTATGCCATGGTCGAAGATAACGAGAATAGAATCAAACAATTGGAAGACGAACTCGCCAGCGAACAGCAAAACTACAAAGCGCTCAAAACGGCACGAATGCTGGAAGTGTCGGGACAAGACGTGGAGAGTGCCAAGGAAATACTGGCGAAACTCATACGCGACGTTGACAAATGCATAAACCTGCTCAGGGAGTAAATTTTCGAGCACTATCCGGCTCGGGCATAATCTCAGAGCGCAGTTAACTACGAGTGATGGCAGAACAGACAAAGGAAATGAATATAAGGTTGCACGTCTATGATGAAGAAATCGACGTGACTATCAATCGCGAAGACGAGGCACTATACCGTGCCGCGGCAGCCTATATCACAAAACGCTATAATGTGTATGCCCATTCTTTCAATGGAAAGAAAAGCAACCACACCATTGCGCTGATGGTGATGGTAGACATTGCTCTCAGGTTAGAACGAGAGCTAAGGCGGAATGATACTGCTCCTTTTGATGATGTTATAGCCACTCTCACAGATGAACTCGAGCAGGTGCTCAATAACAAACAGTGATAATAAAGTGACTATAACATTAATAATTACAAACGTTTTGAAAACTATATGGTAGATATTATTATTGCCGCTCTTGTGGCTCTCATCATTGGAGGACTTGGCGGCTATCTCTTGTTCAGATATGTAATCAAGGGAAAATTCAATGAAATGGTTGAAGCCGCCGAAAAGGAGGCCGAAGTCATAAAGGAGAAAAAACTGCTCGAGGTGAAGGAGAAGTTCCTCAACAAGAAAAGTGAACTCGAAAAAGAGGTGCAGGAGCGTAACAAACATCTGCAGCAGAGCGAAAACAAAATCAAACAGCGCGAACTTTCACTCAACCAGAGACAGGAAGAGCTCGGCAGAAGAAAGAACGAACTCGACAACCTGCAGAATCGCATCGACAACGAGAAGAAGATGCTGCAAATAAAGGCTGACGAACTCGAGAAAATGCAGTTGCTTGAAAGGGAGAAACTCGAGGAACTCTCAGGACTGAGCGCCGAAGAGGCCAAACACAGACTCGTGGAATCCCTCAAGGATGAGGCACGCACAGATGCACAGAGTTATATCAACGAGATTATGGATGAGGCAAAACTCAATGCCAATGCTCAGGCTCGCAAGATTGTAATACAGACTATACAAAGAGTGGCTACAGAAACAGCCATAGAAAATAGCGTGAGTGTGTTCCATATCGAAAACGATGAGGTGAAAGGACGCATCATCGGAAGAGAAGGACGAAACATCCGTGCCCTCGAGGCTGCCACAGGTGTGGAGATTGTTGTTGACGACACTCCTGAGGCTATCGTGATTAGTGCCTTCGACCCAATAAGACGAGAGGTCTGCAGACTGGCTTTGCATCAGTTGGTTGCAGACGGCCGAATCCATCCCGCTCGCATCGAAGAGGTGGTGCAGAAAGTGAAAAAACAATTAGAAAATGAGGTAATCGAAACAGGTAAGCGTACAGCTATAGACCTTGGCGTGCATGGACTCCATCCTGAATTGGTGCGCATCATTGGTAAGATGAAATACCGCAGTTCTTATGGTCAGAACCTCCTCCAGCACGCACGAGAAACTGCTAATCTCTGTGCTGTGATGGCGTCTGAACTCGGACTCAATCCCAAGAAAGCCAAACGCGCCGGACTTCTCCATGATATCGGTAAGGTGCCTGATGAGGAGAGCGAATTGCCACATGCCCTCTATGGCGCCAAGATTGCAGAGAAATATAAGGAGAAACCAGATATCTGCAATGCTATTGCCGCCCATCATGACGAGTGCGAGATGAACACCCTTCTGGCTCCAATCGTTCAGGTTTGCGATGCTATCAGTGGAGCACGTCCTGGCGCACGCCGCGAGATTGTGGAGGCATACATCAAGCGTCTCAACGATCTTGAGGCCATTGCCATGAGTTATCCAGGAGTAACCAAGACTTATGCTATCCAGGCTGGTCGTGAGTTGCGTGTTATCGTTGGCGCCGACAAGATGGACGATACCGAAACAGAGGCTCTGTCATCAGAGATAGCCAACAAGATCCAGAATGAGATGACATATCCTGGACAGGTTAAGATAACTGTAATCCGCGAGACCCGTAGCGTGGCATACGCAAAATAACGTAGGGTCTTATCTGACTTATGACATCATCTAACTTAGAATGTTGTCTAACTTTGGATTTCGTATAACATTGAAATCATCTATTGATTATATACAAAAGAGGGCGTGCCAGACAATCGGCACGCCCTCTTTTGTAAATTGTATAGGTAATTATTTGTTTTGAGTTGACATAGTTGACATCATTTCTTATGATTATGATAATTTTGCTATGATGTCCATAACTTTCTTGCCGAGGGCATCAGCTTCAGACATAGTGGAAGCTTCGCTGTATATGCGGATGATGGGCTCAGTGTTTGACTTGCGCAAATGCACCCAACAGTCGGGGAAGTCGACCTTCACTCCATCTATGTCGTTTACTTCATATTTACTAAAATGGTCCTTGACGGCGGCAAGGATGGCATCTACATCCGTGGTGGGAGTGAGCTCAACCTTGTTTTTGGCTATGTGATACTCAGGCAACTCGTTGCGCAATTCGCTGACCTTGATGCCCTTGTGTGCCAATGATGATAGGAATAGGGCAATGCCTACCAAGGCATCACGACCATAATGACTCTCGGGATATATCACTCCACCATTTCCTTCTCCCCCTATGATGGCCCCTGTTTCCTTCATCTTGGTGGTCACGTTGACCTCGCCAACTGCAGAGGCAGCATAAGAGCAACCATGACGTGCTGTGACGTCTCGTAGGGCTCGTGTAGAACTGAGGTTGCTGACAGTGGCACCTGGAGTGTGCGACAATACATAGTCGGCAACGCTCACTAAGGTGTATTCTTCGCCAAACATGTTGCCATTTTCACATATGAATGCCAGACGGTCAACATCGGGATCCACAACGATACCGAGATCATAACTACCGCTCTTCATCTCGCCCATGATTTCATGCAGATTGCGCTCCAAGGGTTCAGGATTATGGGCAAAATCGCCTGTGGCATTGCCATTGAGTATAGTATATTCCACTCCGAGTTGGTCGAGTAGGCGTGGTAGGATGATGCCTCCCACACTGTTGATGGCATCCACGCATACCCTAAACTTGGCATTGGCAATGGCTTTTCTATCTACCAGCGGCAGTGCGAGCACGGCATCCACATGTCTCTGGTCCATATCATCATAATGGGTGCATGAGCCTAAGGTGTCTACTTCTGCGTATGAGTAGGAGTCGGCATCTGCTATTTCGAGCACCCTTCGTGCCTCGTCGGCATTGAGAAACTCACCCTTGGCATTGAGCAGTTTGAGAGCATTCCATTGGCGTGGGTTATGACTGGCGGTGATGATGATGCCACCATCGGCACCGAGCATGGTGACAGCCAATTCGGTGGTAGGGGTGGATGCTAGACCTATGTCGGTCACATCATACCCCATGCCCATGAGAGTGCCGCAAACGATATCCCTAACCATCGGGCCAGAGATACGGGCATCTCGTCCCACCACGATGCGGTGTGTGCCATTGGTGGTTGTCTCGCCGATAAAGGTGGCGTAGGCCGATGTGAATTTCACTATGTCGAGGGGATTGAGGGTATCGCCAACACCGCCGCCTATGGTGCCGCGAATGCCGGATATTGATTTGATGAGTGTCATAAGAATATTGTTTATTTCTGTCGTTGCAGTGTTATGGTATAATAGCATGGATAAACAGATCCCGATGCTGTGGTGGTGCCTTGGGAGTGTGGCACTATGAGGTTGACACGTGCAATCTCGTGGTCGGGATTATCCTGTGGGTCGAGTCGCAAATAGGGTAGGGCCACGAGCCATCCAGAGGGCACGCTGCTACCATAGTTGTCGTTCATGGTGCCGCTGGCAAACACACCTGTATAAGTGCTGCCTGTGCGTTGCACTGTCATGATATCGTATGCTCTCGGGTCTGTATCATTACGAGTAAGGAAATAGCCACCCTGAATATTGTATTCGGCAAAGCGGCACAGCAGGTTGACCTGCTTGTTTTCTTCGAGATAGGAACCGTTGCCATGGCTTACTATCTGCATGTATACTCCGCTGTTGTTGAGATAAACGAACTCGTTCTTGTCGAGATAAGTGGTGTCACCCTGTGCGTGGAATACCTCCTCGCTAATAACCTTAATGCCTTTTTCTTTAATATAATCGCTTATGGCATTGCGCTCTTTCTCCTTCATGTCGCCGTAGGTCTCAGTGTCGTCGCAAGACACCATGACAGATGTGATAACTATCATGAGTAGGGCCGTCAGCGGGCGTGTAATGATTTGTATGGCTGTTTTCTTCATTCTTCTTTATCTTATCGTTTTTATTAAGGTGCAAAGTTACGAAATAAAATGTAAACTGCCAATGCCAAACCTTACTTTATATGTATTGTAAGGCAAATATTATGCTACTTTAACAAGAGTGTGTCACTTTTCTTATTGCAATCTGTCCTTGAAAGCCATGATAGCCTTCAGCACTATCTGTTCGGCTTCTTCCATTGAGCAGTGCAGTCTGCCTCCCGATGCGTTGAGGTGTCCGCCACCATTGAAAAACTCCTTGGCCATGATATTGCATGGGAAATCATCCACTGAACGTAGACTCAGGTGCACGAGATTATCTATGTCGGTATCTTCGCGCAGTGAGATAGACAGGCGCATGCCCTTTATTTGTAGCGCCATGTTTACCAGTCCCTCGGCATCGCCCTTAATATATCGGTATTTCTCGAGATCCTTGCGCGTCAGGATATAATAGGCGACATGCTTGCCTATTACCTTGAGTTTCTTGTTGAGCACATACCCCACGAGTCGCAGGCGGTTTTCGCTGTAGTTGTTAAACACGTTGCGGTATATTTTATCTTTGTCTATGCCCTTGGACAGCAGGTGTGCAATGATGAGGAAGATTTGTGGTGAGGTACTATTATAGGTAAAGCCTCCCGTGTCTGTCATCATTCCGCAATAAATGGGCACGGCAAACTGGCTGTCGAGGCGGTCGAAGGCTCCAAACTGGTATACGAGTCTGAACACCAGTTCGCATGTAGATGATGCGTGTGGATGTGATATCTTGAGGAATGGGCAGTCGCAGGGATGCAGATGGTGGTCTATGAGTATCTTTTTGGCTTGTGATGCGCAGAACGGATTCTGCATGTCGTTGAGTCGCGATGGGTCATTGAAGTCGAGCATAAAGATAAGGTCGGCAACGGTAAAGAGTTTGTCTGCCTCTTCCTTATGCTTGTCATAGCGCATGATGGTATGCGAGTTTGGCAGCCATGCCAGGAAGTCGGGATATTGGTCGGGCACTATGATTTGCGGTTTCTTGCCCATGAGCATGAGATACTGTGCCCATCCAAGAGTGGCCCCCATGGCATCGCCATCTGGAGAGGTGTGGCAGCAGATGATGATATTCTGTGAGTCTTCTATGGTAGAAGTGAGCAGCCTGCTCTCTTCATCTGAGAGCAGGTTGCCTATGGATAGTTTGTTCATTTCCTTATGATGAGGTGTGTGGAAACGAAAGGTTTAAAACAGTTTATTTGGATAAACGCCCTCGTCGATGAGCGACTGTATCTTGTCTACCACCATCTGACGGTCAGCAGAGTAGGTCACGCCAAACCACTTGCTTGTGGTGTCGAGCACTTTTACAGAAGAGGTACCATCAGTGATGAGTTTGTTTACCATGAGCGGAATAAAGAATTCGGCCTTGAGGTTCTCCATGTTCTTGGGGTCGGCGAGGAAAGACTTGAAGTAATCTTCGCTATGTGTGAAATAGTCGGGAGTAAAGCCCCACATATTCATAGACACTGGAGTATTGTCGCCCACGGCAATCCATTTGCCCTCTTCGTCCTTATAGCACACGGGACCATCTACTCGCATTATTTCTGTGCGTTCCACCACGGTGGTGAGGTTGCCTTCTTCGTCTTTTGAGCAGATGCCACGTGCCACGGTACCATTGTCGCTGAGTGTATTGCCCACTCTGAATCCCACCATGGCATACTTGTTGGTGCTACCCTCGGGCAGACTACTGAGGAACTGCCCTATCACCATGAAGGCATCGCGATTGTAGAAGTCGTCGCAGTTGATCACGCAGAATGGCTCCTTGATTATGTCTTTTGCCATGAGCACGGCATGATTGGTACCCCATGGTTTCACTCTGTCTTTTGGACATGTGAATCCCTCAGGCAGCGAGTCGAGGCTCTGGAAGCAGAGTTCGGCAGGAATATGGCCCTCATATTTGCTCAGCACTTTCTGGCGGAATTCGTCTTCGAAATCTTTGCGTATCACGAATACTATCTTGCCGAAACCGGCCTTGATAGCGTCATAGATTGAATAATCCATGATGGTCTCGCCGTTGGGTCCTAGACCATCAAGCTGCTTCAGACCGCCATAGCGGCTTCCCATGCCTGCAGCCAAGAGTAATAAAGTTGGTTTCATATTATCAAATAATTTGTTAATTAGGGTTGTAAACTTCTGCAAATTTACTAATTATTTTCTTTATTCACAATAATAGTATGAGTTTTTTTTGCCTCATATTGATATATATGTGCTTTTTGTCATGTGCATGATGATATGAGTGCAATATACTGTCAGAATGGGTATCCGATGGCAAAATGCAGTCCGAGCCCGTCTTTGAATTTCGGTATGTTGTAATATCCACTCTTGCCTGTTTCGTATGGCACGTGCAATGCAATGCCGAGGTCGAGGCGTATGACAAAGAAATCGAGGTCATAGCGTATGCCTACACCAGTGCCCGTAGCGAGTTGCTTGAAGACACTGTCGGCCTTGAATTTTGCTCCTGGTCTGTTGTCGTCGTGTTTCATCAGCCATATATTGCCAGCATCAAGGAATGTGGCTCCATAGAGGCTACCCACGATATTGAAGCGGTATTCGAGGTTGGCCTCCAGCTTGATGTCGCCGGTCTGGTCGAGATATGCATAATGGGTGTTGGGCGCAACATAGTTGCCTGGACCTATGCTGCGTATGGTAAAAGCCCTTATGCTGTTGGCTCCTCCCACATAGAATTGCTCGCTGTAGGGGGCACGCTCGGAGTTGCCGTAGGCCATGATAATCCCTGCAGCCACGCGTCCCACGAGTTGTGACTTTGGAGTGAGTGACCATGTCTTGCGCAGCGATGATGAGATCTTGACAAACTGTGCAAAGGGATTACCAAACAGATCTTTCTGCTTGGTATTGAAATCCTTGCCGGCAGCCATGTATCCCAGCGAGAGCATATTACCCGATTCGGTGATGGTGGTCTGCCATACTATCGGATTGCGGTGCGCTGATGTGGTGGAATAGGTATAACTATATTCTATCTTGGGCACAAACTGATTGCGCATTGACACATAAACTGCAGGGTTGGCAGTCATAATGGAGTCGAAGGTGGCAGTGGTGTGTTGCAGATAGTTATAGTCGAGCAGAAATGGGCTTAACTCATGGTGAGAGAAGCGTGATGTTTGAAATTTGTATGTGACCGCTCCTGTTACTGTGAGCATCTTGAAATAGTCAGCGCGGTTGAGCACATTGCCCGACAATTTGAACAGTGTGGATGGCGGACTATAGAAGCGGTGGCGCGTGTAGAGTCCGAAGGGCGTTTCCAGGCGAGGGTATTCAATCATGATGTCGGCACCATATTCATACGAGTTGATGGTGGAACTGCTACCCGCCACCTTCTTGCCCGTCTGCCATTCGTAAGACCCCTTGATGTTGAGAGTTAGCTTTTCGCCACCTCTGAAGGCATTACGTTTGGTAAGCCCCAATATCAGTCCTGGACCTGTGCGGTCGTTGCTCTTCATTCCGAAGTTGGCCTCGAGGGATGCATCGTATGGTTTATCGAAGATGCAGTTGAGTGTCATGTCGAGCACACTGCATGTGTCGGTGGTGTCTTTTGGAGTGAAGGTAAAGTCAGACATGCTAAACAGGCCCATGCTGTTTATTATGCTTGCCGACTCGGTATAGTTGCTCAAACTATACATCTGCTTCGGTCTTAGTTTGATATCCCTGAGCAGTGCTTTCACCTTGATGGGTGGTTTCTTGCCCGAGTAGTGCACAGAGATGATGGGATGAATAAAAGAGTCTGTGGGTTGCTCTGTTATCGATTTGCGCATCACGATATTGAGATGTCCGAGCCGCCATTGTTTCATGGCATTGTCGGGCATGGAGGCATCTGGTTGCAGGCGTACTTTCACCTTTCCCGGCTCCGATATCGAGTCTGCTGTGTATACCGAATATGCTGGACGATAGAAATAGTTACCATTGTTTCTAAACAGGTTGCCCAGTCGGGTTCGCTCTGCATCGAGGCGCGACACCGAGAAAGGTTCTCCTGGCTTGATATAGCTTTGGTTGAGTGTGGCACGGATAATGCTGTCGTTTATGTGTGGATATCCTAGATATTCCACCGTGTCGATGGTATAGAGGTGGTTGAATGTTACATCGTATTGTATTTTGGCCTTTCGCTTGCCCGTCTCTTTGGTTTTATAGTCAACCTTGGCATCAAAGAAACCATTGGCCCTGAGCAGGTTGCGTGCCACGAGGGCACGCACTTCTGGATTCACATAACTCATCAATACTGGTTCCTGCCCGAATGAGTTGCGCATCCATTTGCCAACCCCCTTTTCAGAGTTGGCAAAGGCATTGTAAATCCATAGTTTGATAGGGAAGGGAGTGCGCATATAAGGGCTTCCGAGAAAGGATCCGTTGGGTGCGCATGCTAAAGCAGCCTCAGTCTCCTCCTGTATGGTCATATAATAGGTGTCTTTCTGCATATCGTTATACTGTGTGCCTATCATGCCCGTATAGAGCGTTTCGCCCTCGGGCAGATTGCTGGTTGAAGAGCAGCCAGTAAGTAATAATGTCATTGCCGTGGCTGCCATGATGCAGAATCTTTGATTATATGTCATATCTTGATCTTGCTGGGTTTATTGTTTCTCGTTTTCTTTTCTGTCGCCTTGTGGTTTTTCGTCTTCTTTTCTGAAGACTGTTTGTTTTTTGTTGCGGAAGATATCCTTAAGGCTATCCATCTTCTTGCGCCATACATAACCGGCACCATACTCTGAAATCTTGTCTTCGAGCAGGTCATCAGCCTCTTTGTTGTAGAAGATTCTCACGTAGCGCATGGCGGTCTGGTCAAGTCTGTATTCGAGCGACACATTATCTATAAAGGTGTTGTCTTGCGATGTGGAAGCCGAATTGCTGTTGTCGGTGAGTTTGCCGCCTATGATGAAGTTAAACCTATTGTTCCAGAATCGTTTTGCAAACCTGAATGAATAGTCGGTGTGTGCATTGCCCGCAGCATCGCTGGTGTTGTCTACTCCGAGCGATATGTCTACGGTCTTCATGGCATTGCTTGTGATATTATTTATCTCGCTCTGCAAGAATGCGTTGAGTGCGCTGTTCATAGAGAATGAGCTGGTGTTGCCATCGGTGAGATACATTCCTGTGGAGAGCATGGTTACGGCCACCTTGCCACGTTGTTCCAGGCTCATGGCTGCCAGTTCGTTTTTGACGCTCATATCCTTGGGTGCATCCAGTGTAAACTCCAGTCCCATGTCGTTGAGGGTCTTGGATACTTTCACACCGCAGTTAAACAATACCGAGCGGCTGTTGCCTGTTTCGGCTGCCACCAGAGCTTTCACCTCTTCTGTGGCTTCAATGTTGAGGCGAGGGTTCATCATGTCTCCATTGAATTCGACATAGCTGCCCTTGGCAATATTGAAGGTCTTGAGCGGTATGACCGGCAACTCATATTTCATTTCGCCCTCATTGATGGTATATCGGCCAAAGAGCTGCATGTTGTCGAGGGTATTGTAGGTCATGCGCAGGTCGCCGCCGCCTTCCACTTCCACATAATTGCTTCTGTCAGCATTCAGGTCGCAGCGTATGCGTGCTCCCTGCTCGATATTCATGAGTAGCAGCATGTCGAGGCCTGACACGGGTGGGCGCACGCCAGCTTCGCTTAGGCTGTCGGAGAAATTGGTAAACTCCACCAGTCCCTTTAGTTGGTCGTCGGTATTGAGTGGTGAGTCGCGCAGTATATAGGTCATGTCGGTGGTGCCCAGCACATCCAGTTTGCCGCGCATCACGAGATTGCTCATCAATCCCGATATCTGTCCATAGAAATTGACGAAAGCCTTGCCGTAGGCTATTGAGCGTGGGTTATATTTGGCTTCGATTATCTGGTAGTTGTCGGCCTTCATCTTCAGGTCGAGGCGCATGGCATCGAGATTTGAAAAATCGAGGTTGCCATACATGATCAGTGGATTGTCGTTTTTGGCATAGATGGTGAAATTCTCAAACAGCAGTCTGCTGCCCACTATTCTCACGGGGTCATCATCGAAACGCAGTCGCACGCCGTATGGTATGCTCACGAGATAAGAGTTGTTGAGGTCTATCTCGCCGTCTATTACTGGGCGGCTGAGTGGCCCTTTCACCGCCAGTTGTCCGTCGCCCATACCCTCAAGACCCATAATCTGGTCTGGGATGAAACCATTGATTACATCCAGCGGAAACTTTGTCATGGTGAATTTAGCGTCAAGATAACCGTCGCCCTCAGTCTGATAAGAACCGCTGAGCACGCCTATCTCATTGTTATCCTTGTTGATGCGTGCCTCCACATAATGTGCGTCATCGTCGCGCTGCATGTATACAAACTCGCTGCTAATATTGCCTATGAGACTCTTTTCGTATGCCAGCGCTTTCACTTCCATGTCAGACATTACCGAGAATTTTCCATTGGGTGTCTGCACGATATGATAGTCGCCGCCCAGCAGCCCCTCGATGCTCGGCATATATGGCATCACAGATGTTATCTTGCCCAAGTCGAAGCGGTTGAGGCTGACGGTCATGTCTTGCATCAGTTCAGGATCGCTGTCGTCGCTATATAACTTGACACCCGCACCATCGTCGGCAATCATGTCAAGATTTGCACTGATGCGACCGCTTTGGGCCAAAAACACATAATTGTCTTTGTTTACCTTAAAGGCTTTGTAGCCCAATATCGGCTTGTATGGTTCTATGTGGATATTGATGCCGCTGTCGGCCATTTCGGCCTTGGCACCGAGGTCAAGACCCAGTTTGTTGTCTTGGTCATAATATTTGATGCTGGCACCTGCATTGTTGTCGTAGACGTATGCATCGAAGAGTGCATTAAACACAAACTGTGGGTTGCGCTTGTTGTTGCATACCTGACCATTTATTCTTGTGGCCAGCGAGTCCTGGTATATATCAAATCGTATGGTGTCTATACGTGTGGAGTCTACTATGAGCGAATAGAGTTGTCCGTTGCCGTTGAGTCCTTCCGTTGGCGATGATTTCAGGTCGATGTGTATGCTTTTGAATTCGATGCCGTTCATTCTCATGAAATTGGCTATGGGGTTGTCGTTGCCGCTCATTACATACAGGTTCATGTCGGGAAGTATCTCCTTGATGCGGTCGTTGTTGATGACACGTTGGCTTAACTGCTTGTTCATCTCGTTTGTTATCTTCTCTCCGCATGACATCAGACTCTCATATCCGCCCTTGGCATTCAGTTTGAGTATGAGGTTGCCGCTCTTCATGTCGGCCATGGTGGTGTCTGGATTAGTCATCAGCCTGAGTGTGATGTCGGCAGGACGATATGTTTTCTCTTCGGTAATGATGGAGAGGTCGTTGATGATGGCATCGGCCTTATGGCTTTGGTTGAGGTCTGATGCCACGTCGGCATGCATACACACGGCTATGGTCATGGGTTTGTCTGTAATCCTCATCTGGTGTAGGTCCAACCTCATGATGTCTGCGGCCACGGTGGCATCTATGTTTTTTTTGTCTATGAGCGCATAGAGGTCTATGGTGCCGTCGAGCAGATGGTTGTTGCCACTGATGTTTACTTCACCCTTGCCGTTAGCCACGTTAGCCTTTGCAGTGAAGTTGTTGAGGTTGTTGCTACCTAAATCGAGTCGTGTTACAGAGGCGTTGGCATTTGCGGTGGCACTCTTGCTCATGATGTCGAAGCCCCTGCCGTGGGCATTAAGTTGGGCATTGATGATGCCTATGGAGTCGTGTGGCATGAAATGGCGGATGTTTATGCCATTGATGTCGATGTTTGCCTTATATCGTTCAGATTTGGTGTCCACTTCGCCCTTAGCTTTTATTCTTCCCTTTCCTTCTGCAATCAAGAGGTTGGCAGAATATCTGTTGCTGTTGACATCAATGTTGCCTTTGGCTGTGATACCCTGCGGAATACGGTAGTTGGCCATGATATCGGCAGACAGCATACATGTGATGAAGCCGAGGTTGTAGGTTCTTGCATCAAGGTTTATATGCGCCTTGAGTTTGTCTGCATTCATGGCGTCTTTCACCCATCCGTCGACATTCATGCGCAGTGCATTAGGCAGGTTTATGTTCAGTTTATCAATGGTGATGTTGTTGATATTTCCGTGTATGTCGGCGCGCAGGCTGATAGGGTGGTTGGGGTATCGGTTTATGAATGCCTTGGGCATGCTGCCGCAAAAGGCCATCACATCCCCTTTGCCTATGCTGCCAAAGAGTTGGATGTCAAAGGGTCCAGGTTGTGTCTCGTCGGCCACTTTGATGCTCACCTTTGCCTTGCCCATTATTTCAGAGTAGGGGGTGCGAATGAGCAGTGTAGGCATGTCTACATCCGTTGAGTCCATTGTGAGCGATGCATAGAGTTGGTCGAGCTTCAGTCCGCTCTTTTCTTTCATGCTCATCTTCCTAATCACGGCATGAGTGAGTGCCTCGCTGTATAGTATGGAGTCGGCAGCAAGATGAATGTCAGTGAGTGCTATGTGGTTGGGGTCAAGCCCATCTACGGGTTCTTCCATATTGTTGTCGAAATGAATGCTGCCCTTTAGCCATTCTATACTGCCTACTTGGTATTGCTGAGTGCTGAGGTTTATGTCGGCGGCATTCACAATCAGGCTACCTATGCCCGCTTTGATTGCCATAGTGTCGCCAGGGGTGTGGATGGTGATGGCAGAGTGTGTAAGTGTGATCTTGTCGGCATTGATAGTCCAGATATTTTCTGATGTGGTGGTATCCTCGGGCACACTGTCGGCCAGCGCCACATCAATCTCCGCACGGTCAATGCGGGCACCGTTGAGCAGCGCCTTTGAGTCTGAGAGTGATATGCCGTCGCTCCTCAGACTGAGCAGTCTTAGACTGCCTTTTACTTTGGCAGCCTTCACCATGTCGGCTGTGTTGAAGCGAGCCTCTGCCACCTCCATCTTTTTGATTACCAAGGTGCCATCAAAGAGTGGCATAAATTTGATATTAGCCACTACATTCCTGATGTCTGCTATGGTATCAGGCTTGGCATAAACGTTTGTCTTTGCGTTTGTCTTGGCATCTTTCTTGGTGTTTGGTTGGGCATCTGTCTTGGTGTTTGGTTTGGGGCTTACCACCTTTATGCCTTCCACTCCGAGGTCAAGGGGGAAGACAAGGCACACCCTGTCTATGCTGATGTCCATGCCAGTATCTTCTGACACCATTTCAGTCACCTTGTCCACCGCCCAGTTTTGCACGGGGGGCAGATAAAGCAGTATGGCCAGTGTCAGAAACAATACCACGGGAGTGAGCAGAATGGCTGCTATCCACCAAAACACCTTCTTCATCTCGCTTCTTTTATATTGTGTTATCTAATAGACTGGATTTTCATTCCTGTGCGAAAGCCTTCCAGATGCTTTCGTTTGGCAGCAGTGATGTTACGTCGATAAGCTTTTTGCTTACGGGGTGATTGAACGTTATTCTGCGTGAGAGCAGTGAGATGCTACCATCGGGATTGCTACGTTTGGCCCCATATTTGAGGTCGCCTCTGATGGGGCATCCCATGGCTGCCAATTGGCATCTTATCTGATGATGCCTGCCTGTCATCAGTTGCACCTCTATGAGGTTATACCTGTCGCTGCTGCCTATCAACCGGTATTTGAGCATTGCCTTCTTGCTACCTTTCACTTCCTGGTTGTGTGCGTAGCTCTTGTTTTGCTTTTCGTTTCGGGTGAGCCAGTGGGTTAATGTGCCTTCCTCTTGTGGTGGGCGGTTTTGTGTGATTGCCCAATAGGTTTTGTGCACTTCGCCCACGCGAAACATCTCATTGAGCCGGGCCAGTGCCTTCGAGGTGCGTGCCATCACCACCAGTCCGCTCACGGGACGGTCGAGCCTGTGCACCACACCCAGAAACACATTGCCGGGTTTAGCATATTTCTCCTTAATGTATGCCTTTACAATGTCAGACAGCGGAGCATCGCCAGTCTTGTCGCCCTGCACGATCTCTCCGCTATCCTTATTAACGATTATGATATGGTTATCTTCGTATATTACTTTCATGACAAAATGTGTCCACGCATGGTGGATTAATTACATGTTCATGCCACCGTCTATCTGGATAACCTGGCCAGATACATAGCTTGACATGTCGGAAGCCAAGAAGAGGCATACGTTAGCGATGTCTTCTACCTGTCCACCGCGGCGAAGGGGTATCTTCTTCATCCAGTCCTTGCGTACCTCCTCAGGCAACTGGGCTGTCATGGCTGTCTCGATGAAACCAGGAGCCACGGCATTGGCACGCACACCCTTGGGACCCAACTCCTGGGCTATTGACTTGGCCAAACCAATCATACCAGCCTTTGATGCAGAATAGTTGCACTGGCCAGCATTGCCATGAACACCTACCACACTAGACATATTGATGATAGAACCACCTCTCTGGCGGAGCATGATTGGAGCGCAGGCATGAATGAAATTGAAGGCACTCTTGAGGTTTACATTCAGCACAGCGTCCCACTGGGCCTCTGTCATGCGCAGCATCAGACCATCTTTGGTTATACCAGCATTGTTCACAAGAATGTCGATAGTGCCGAAGTCTTCCTTGATCTTAGCCACTACAGCCTCAGTCTCTGCAAAGTCGGCAGCATTGCCAGCATAGGCATTGCACTTCACTCCCAAGGCTTCTATCTCCTTGCGGGTAGCCTCGAGACCAGCTGCCATGTCGTCATTCAATACAAGGTCTGTAAAGGCGATATTAGCGCCTTCCTGAGCAAATTTCATTGCTACAGCCTTACCGATACCGCGAGCGGCACCTGTTACCAAGGCTGTCTTTCCACTTAAAATTCCCATTTTTGTAGTTATTTGTTTGTTATTTGTTAAAACAATGATTATTCATTAATTGGCATCTGCTGATGAATCTGCTTCTTTCACTTTAAGCTCTTACCCAATGCGCCATATACCACTTTGGCTACCAGCGGACGGCTAGTTTCTTCTGTCATGCCATGGCCTAATCGTCCATAGATATATGGCACCTCAAGACCTTTTATACAGTAGTGGGTAATGTCTGCCACCAGGTCCACGTTGTCCACATCAAACTCACCTTGTGCTTTGCCGTCGGCATACACTTTACGGAAGAGTTCAATTTCGTCTTCATCGAAATTCTTCCTCACTTTCTCCACCATCCAAATATTCCTAAAGAATTCGGCTCTGAGGTTACCATTTCTCACCACGGTCTCCTTGATCATGCTTAGGTGAGTATAAATCAGCTCAATGATTTTGTCCTGTGGTCTTGTGTTTTTAGCTGCCACTTCATCCATCTTGTCAGACAGACGTTCCAGCTCCGATTCGATTACTGCGTAATAAACGTCCTCCTTACTTTTAAAATATGTATAAAGTGTGCGGCGACCCTTGCCCGATGCAGTGGCAATGTCGTTCATAGTGGTGTTTTCAAGACCATTCTTCGCAAACAACTGTCTTGCCACATCCACGATCTTCTGTCTTGTTTTTGATATTGACATAAGGGGTTACCTCCTCAATTATTAGTTGCACATGATCTGTTTGCTGTGCAAAAGTACGTCTTATTTTTTATTTCTCCAAGTTTTTTTGTCTGTTTCTCTCTTATTTTTTGCTAAATATCTAAAAAAGTGTTGTATTACTAAAATAATTGCGATTTTATTTGGTAGATTGCTCAAAAGTGTGTACCTTTGCACTCGCTTAAAAGAAATATCGCGGAGTGGAGCAGTTGGTAGCTCGCCAGGCTCATAACCTGGAGGTCGCATGTTCGAGTCCTGCCTCCGCAACTAAACAAGGTCAGAATGCCCATTGCGAGGCACTTCTGGCC
>OBLI01000192.1_pt1 | contig 67663 bp, 43 predicted proteins | sample 1519701 | NCBI WGS metagenome assembly OBLI01 (sample SAMEA3663005, study PRJEB22513) | pig gut metagenome | biome: pig gut; feature: pig-associated habitat; material: faeces | place: France | collected 2012
TCCTCCTCGTTAAAAAAGAAATCGTCCTTGGTAGGGTAGTCCGGCCAGATGTCCTCGATGCTCTCGTAGGTCTCGCCGTCGTCCTCAAGTTCCTGAAGGTTCTCGATTACCTCCTCCGGTGCGCCGGAACGGTTGGCGTAGTCAATAAGTTCGTCTTTGGTTGCCGGCCATGGAGCATCGTCCAGGCTGCCGGCGAGTTCAAGTGTCCAATACATATCAAAAAACTTTTAAAATCTTGTTGTTGAGGCGATTCCTGAATCAGGCCATCGGCCCGCTCGTCCGCTTCAGCCGCAAATATAACTATTTTCAATATAAATGGGAAATGATATGTATATATGCATTGACTTTTTTCGCCGGGTATTCGGAGAGGGCAATGTATTAGTGTTTCCGGTTGCTTTTCATTTTCTATACACAAACATTACATTACCTTCCGAATAGCCTTCTGTATTGGCATTGAAGAATGTTGCCTTTAAACGGAGAGTAACCGTATTGTCGCCAAATTCAATTGCAATATCGGTATATGACGACAAGAGACGGTATGAAGACGAACTTGTTTCGTAATGTACTGTAGATTCGTGTTCAAAGGTCATCTCCGAACCATTTCTTATTATGTATGTAAATGGGAATGATGCATGCTCCAGATTGAGATTCCAGCATTTTTTCCCGTTAATCACTGATGACTTGTCGCTACCTGCCTGTATTGGTAGATATGCGCACGCATAACCTCTGTCCAAACCGGAATGTCCGGCAATTACCAGCTTGAATGAATTTTGACGTAAAGTATATCCATTCAATGCGGAAATCTCATCCAATAAACTGCCGGAGACGAGATTATCTCCATTAAGGTCCAGACTGGCACCTTCCCAGGTTGCATTTTCAAGCACTCCATACGGATCGTCATTGACATCGCAGGCTATCAATAACAGCCCGCAGATAATTGTGTAAATAACTTTTTTCATCTTATGTCCATAGGTAAAAGAGTTATTGAAATATCACCTGCCGATATAGGTCGGACTTCATATCCATTTAGTAGTATCCCACTTACTGTCTTTGAAAGTGGCTTTTCGATGATTTTGCTTTGGAATTCAGGAAACGCCTTGCAAATGAAATCACTATCAAGTTTCTTTTTGATAACAATTTTTGTTTTGTCGGTTTCTTCTAGCCCTTTATCGCCCCCTGTTCCAAATCCAATTTTGATTGCAACTTTATTTCTTATTGAACCTTCTCCACTAACATTCAGATTCCATTTGAAGTTCTTAGAATACTTATACACCCATTCTTCTGTTGTCTCAATCTCGGTAGAGTCGTCAACTTCAGATATGTATATTGCCAAAGAGTTTGATTCTAAGGAAATATCCCAGATTGGAAGAGTTTGAATACCTGTAGGATAAACCCATTTTGACACTAAATTTTCGGGTTTGAAATTATATACGTATACGCCTTTTGCAAATGCCGTCTGCTTTTTGTAGTCAATATGCACTTTGCTTAGATCAAATAAGTCGCTTCCTTTGCAGTGGAAAGGGTATGACGGGCCAGTTTGAGTGGCTTTATCATCTCCCGGATGAACCTTGTAAACGTCGAATTGAAAGTCGAAAATACCTCCGCTCCAAATTAGTTCACGGATTTTTTCAATTGATAATTTGTTCTTTCTGCCTTTGATGGTTATTGGATCGTGCAGTTTATCATCTTTACTATCATCGCTTATGTCTGAATAGGCCGATGGCTCTAGTCTAAACCGGTATATTCTTTCGCGAATACCAGTATTCAATATCCCACTATCAGGATTGGATTTGCATAGACCGTAATAAATGTAATCTCTCTGGCAAGCGTTAATCGGCCGGTAGTCTTTGAATTCTTCATATGCCCTTATTACAATAGGATCAATGTCACTTTCTGGAACAAAATTATCCACTGTATCAGCTCCGAGGTTAATATCTTCTTCGTACCAAACGCGACCTTTAGTTCTAATGTTTAAACTGGCATCATATTCTGGGTATCTGAAAGTGAACTGTTTTTCTTCAGAACGGGTTGATGGTATTGCTACCATCCTTTCATTGCTTTTGACAATTAGGGTGGGCGTTTCAGGGAATTCCCCTTCTCCTAAGGTAAGGAGATCTCCATTGGCGTACAATGTGTGACAGCAACCATTTTGAGCAAAACCTACAAGGATTTCCCTATCGGATGGATCCCAAGTTGCTATGCTGGAGGCTTTTAACCATCCCCAGTCTGGAACGAGAATAGTTAATTTTGGTATAGCGGATTCTATGCAATTCAGCTGATTTTCATTATCGCAATAAGATAGCAATAGTTCTCTGAATGTTAAGCCGTCTTTTACAATGCGGTTTTTGACAAATGGGTAGAATACATCATAATCATTGTCGAACATTTTCATTGCTTCGGTTTTGATAAAGGTTCTCAACTCTTGATTCTCCGAAACTGCCCTCGAGAGAATAAGAGAAAATTGAGAGAATGCTTCTGCTTGGGTTATTTTACTCGTGTCAACATTATCTTTCACTAGCATATAGCAATCCGTATTACACGAATCAAATCCAAAAATAAGCAACATGTGAAAGATATCTCACATAATAACTGTTTTACTTTCATTGTCTCATTCATTTTTATGGTTATACACTATTCTGTCCGGACAGGTGCAAAGATATATTGAGGCAATGTCATAAAAAAGAGCAGTTGCGTCGAGTTGGAATAATTGCGTATTGAACTGACAAATCCTGCATGTAGAGCACAAGGGTGGTTTTATCTTTCCAGCCATTTGCGAAGTTCAGCGGAACGCTCTCTGCTCAGTTCGACTTCTTCATTACAATTCAATATTTTTACGCAGAGTTTAGAGTTAAAGGACTGAGATATATGACAAATAGCCTTAACCCCTATAATGTATTGCCTGCTAAGTCGGAAATAGTCTTTTGGATTCAGACTGTCTTCCAATTCTTTTAGAGAGAGCTGTATGCGATACTCTTTTCCGTTTAAAAGAATGCAATATACGTGTCTTTGGTCAAAATGAAAATATGCGACATCTTCCACTGATATGGGAATAAGATTCTCTCCCTGCCAGGCCAGCAATCTTTTTCTATATGTGTGGAGAGGGTGTGAAGCAGGAACCGTCGCAAGCGAAATAAGGCCAATCTTCTTAAGGGCATTGCTGAGTTCTTCAATATCAATTGGCTTGAGCAGGTAATCGATGCCATTGTTCTTAAAGGCTTCCAGCGCAAATTCGTCGTAGGCGGTGGTAAATATTACTGGGCACTGAGGCTTTCTCTTTTTGAAGGCCTCAAATACTGTTCTTCCTTGCAATCTGATATCTGACACGATAAGGTCATAATCCATTTCTTCCGCAAGGATATTTTCAACCTCGGAAATGGTTGCTGCAGGGCCTTCCGTTATCAACTCCGGTTCGAGTTCCATCAACATGCGTTTGAGCCTCTGCTGCTAATCGGCTCGTCTTCAATGATTAATACTTTCATTGCTTTTGAGGATAGGAATTTTTACAGAATAGTATTTATTGTCATCTTCATCAATTGTAGTGATGACAGGCTTTTCCTTGCACTCGATTGCATAACGCTGGAATAAATTATTCAGTCCAAGGCCTGAAGATTCCTGCTTTTCAATAGTTTGAGAATTATCCGTGATGATATTGTTTGTGAATTCCAGATAGTTGTCTTGCCGTCTGATTGTAATGACCAGGGGGCATTCCGGAGAGGGTCTGTTATGCTTTACTGCATTTTCGATTATGAGTTGTGAAACCATTGTGATGATTTTTTCGTCATTTCCAATGTGCAGGTCCTCAATTATCAACTCAATAGATGAGGGGAAGCGTTCATTCATGATTACAACATAGTCCTTCGCAAGTCGCATTGCGTCTGAAATAGTGATGGTGTCATTTGAGAGATTGTATATGACATTTCGGTATATCCTTGAAAATGAGAGTATGAATTGTTCCGCCCGTTTAGGGTCTTCCTCGACTAATCCTGCAAGGATGTTCATGCTGTTGAAGACGAAGTGCGGATCCAATTGAGCTTTCAGATTTGATTTGGCCAGTGAAATGTTCTCCTCGTATTGCTGCTTGATTATTCCCGTATAATGGTAGAGAAGGTGAACAACGGATACGAAACTTGCCACGATGCACATGATATACGTACTGAACCAGAAGTCCTCACCTTCAGCCGGCCATACATAGGTATTGGAGATTGTCTCGAATGCTATCGCAAGGAGAATATTCATCAGGAATGTCAGCAGTCCATTAAGAAAGAATCGTTGCGGAGATATTTTGTTACGCAATGTCTTTTTCAAACTTAAGTGCATTATGACAATGCTTGAGAATGCAAATGATACGCAATAGGCAACATCCAGGGGATCAATGAGATAGCTCCAATGAAAATCCCTATAGTCAATCGATAACCAAAGCAGGTTATACAACAGGTATGTCTCAAGTGTAATACCTAACCATTCTTTAATTAAAAGGCCTTTCTTCATCGCTCATTGTTTTGGTAAAGATATAACATATTTCTGGATGACGGCAGAAATGCTGCTTGAACTGTCAAATATCGATGCCTGACAAGCAAAATATTGGTTCCAAAGTGTTCCTCTTCGGCTATGTTATTCTTAGTTGGCACATCCCCTAAAACCTGACTGCAATACCGATTCCGTTTCCTGTTGGCCCGAATGAGACTTCGGTGCCGGCCTGGATGCCGTTGTACCCCGAGGCGATTTCCTTGAGGTTGCTGCGGCCGCCGCAAAGGGTGGCGATGCCGGAGGCCAGAACGCCGCCCCCGAAGGCATTCAGGGCTATCCCGGCGTATAAAGGAACCGGCTTTCCGAACATTGTGGTAATCAGTCCGACGTAGCTGAGGTATAGGGAGGCTCCGAGGGTGCATGCTCCTATCGGGGTTAGGATGCAGCCGGCAATCCGCTGCTTTCTGCCACGGCAGTATTTCGCATAGTCTTCTCCGACCAGCATCCTGACTTCCTCGTTGCTCAGTCTGCTTCCCTGCAGCTCCAGATGCCCTTTCCTATAGGTCATCGTTGAAGTTTCGGTCGTGTCACGGTACTGTCCGCGGGCAATGGATGGAAACAGGAATACCATCAAGGTGGAGATTGCGATCAATGTAAATAGTCTCATGGTTACTTACAATTTGATTCTTTCAATGAACTCTTCTGGAGAGAAAATTTGTATTGACCGGATATCAGAGTCTAGTAGATCTCTGTCACGTGTCACGAATGCCCTGCAACCGCCACCGACGGCGCAGGCTAGCTGCATGGCGTCCTCGAAATCATCGATATCGATGGTTTGTGCGTAGCTGTATTGTTCATAATCTTGCGGAAGAATCCTGAATAACCGGGCTATATCGTCCGGATTCACTCTGGCCTCATACTTCTTTGTGATATATAGAACATTAATGGCAGTCAGAATAGAGATGCACATTTCATACATCGATTCCTGTCCGACCAGTACAATGGTTTTCGCGCATCCGTCTCTCATTCTGTCATAGAAGTAGTCAAGGACAATATTTGTGTCAACGAAAACTTTTATTTGTTCCATATCCTCGCAAGTCTTTCATCGTTGGCCAGATCTTCCGCTGACGGGCAGGGCAATACTCCTGCGAACTTTTCGACTAACTCATTATAAGCCAGAGGGAATGCGATCTTCGGCAGCTCCGTGGCCTTGCGTATTTCCTCATCCACAAGGCCTTCAATATACTTCATCGCGCTGAGTCCGAGCTCAGCGGAACGCCTCTTGATTTTCCTGCTGAGGCCGGTTCCTCTTCCGTAGACAGCTGCAGGCTCCTCCAATGAATCCGCTACTATGCCATCCTCGAAACCATTGATCAATGCATCAATGTTTTCCACTCCGGTAATCTGTACCCCAAGCACATTTGATATCTCCTGGAGCAGGGCAATGGTGAAGTTGTGCTTGCCGCTCAACCATTTTGTCACCTCGGAAGGATTCCTGTGCATCAAATCCGCAAACTGTTTCCTGCCCAGCCCGCGAGCCTTCATCGCCTCTTCAATCTGCTCGGCTGCTATCTTCTGTCTTGTCGGCTCCATATTTATTGTTTTTGCAAAAATAATTAAATTTTACATAAATCTAAAATTTATTTATAATGTAATGGCAGGGAAAACCCAGAAGTCTTCACCTTCTGTGGATGAATCGGCCAGGCGTATCCAACGGCTAAGTTAAGAATTTAGGAGGATTATCCTTGGTTTTCGATATATCTTCTTACAGTTTCTGGTGATGCCTCTCCGATAGAACATACGAAATATCCATCGCTCCAGAAGGTGCGCTCTTTCCAGAAGTGTTTACATAGCCATTCTGGGTGACGGTTCCACAATTCACGGGTGCTTTCTTGTTTGAGCCGCCGAACAATTGACGTGACCGAGATGCTGAGAGGGTATGATATAAGCAGATGGATGTGGTCCTTGTCAGTCTCCATTATGTCTATGCTGAAATCGGAACACTGCTCTATGGCTGAGAATATCTCTTTGATTATGTCTTGCATTTTGCCCATGAGCAGTTGTTTCCGGTACTTGCAGACGAAGATCAGATGGCATTTGAGATACCACTTGTGCCTTCCGCTACTTTGGTGTTCATTGTAGTCCAAATGAAGTCATCTATTCGTTGCAGTTATCAAGCCTTTTGATGATGCTGTCACAACTGTCAATAATCTTCTTTGAATAATGGTACTCTAGAAACAGGAAGACAAAGAGGACTATAACCAGAAATGAGATTGCACATATCGCTTTTAAAGGAGTACTCCAGGCTTTGATTATCATTGGACAAAAAGATACGAGTATTGCGATTGCCACGCTCCATGAGATAAATATCATATGAGTGTATGACTTTTTGAATTCCTTCATCATCCTTGACGCATTCAGTACATCAAATGATTGAATCATGTTAAAGTCATATTTTTTGTAGAACAGGATATAGACAGAGGTCAAGGCCAGGACGTAGATTTCCAGTATCGCAATATATTTGAAAGGGGCGGCAAATAAGAATCCGATCATCGGTAAAAGAAACGCTGCGATGAGGCCGGCAATAATAGATAGTTTCTTGTCGCCCATTATTGTCCTCACGTTGCGCTTGAATGTAGAATCCAATAGTTCTTCATTGACTATCTTTTCCCTCTCCAACTCTTTTTTTAAAGTGGAATAGTCCTCCCTGAGTTGTCTGAGTTCTTCAGTTATTTCAAGATGTTCGTCATTCATGATATTGCTTGTTTAATTGTTGATTTTCTTTAGCTCTTCCCGTATTCTGGATAACTGAAATGAGACGTTCTTGACTGAGATGCCAATAATCGCACCGATTTCCTCGTATGACATTCCTTCAAGCCACAGAAGTATGATTGCCCTGTCAATCAACCCCAGATGGTTGATTCTGTCATAAAGACGTTTCGTCTGCAGAGATCGGTCACTTATTCCCTCGAAAGGGTCGATGTCCATTGTTAGCGCAATATGGTCCGGTTCACGTCTCCTTTTCTTCTGCTGATTGAGGCAGCAGTTCAAAGAGACCCTGTAAATCCAAGTCTTGACATCAGATTCTCCGCGGAACTTCTCATAGCCGTTCCACAGCTTGATCAGGATTTCTTGGAACATATCGTCAATGTCATCCCGATCTTTTGAGAACATAAGGCAGACAGTGTATATTACGCTCTTGTGCTTTTCGATCAAATAAGTAAATTCTTGTTCAGTTGTTTCCATTAGTATTTTGTCAGCTACACTCGTTAGACAACAAAGTTTGCGAAAAACTATAAAACTTTGAAGCATAATTGCGCCAGAATGCGTAAATTGCAGGTAATGAAAATAGTGTATCGCACATATAAGTTCCGGATGTATCCGAATGCTGAGCAGCGGCAGGTCCTTGCCCGCTACTTCGGCAGTGTGCGTTTTATCTACAACCATTACCTTGCCGAGAGAAAGAGGCAGTACGAGGAATCAGGGAGGAGTGACAACTACGCCAAGCAGGCAAAGGACCTCGTCGCCCTCAAGCGCACCGAAGGCTTTGACTGGCTCAAGGAGATCAACAGCCAGACGCTTCAGCAGACGCTCATGCATCTTGATGCCGCCTACAGGAACTTCTTCAATCACACGGCCGATTTCCCCAAGTTTAAGAGCAGAAAGAGAGGCGGCAGCTTCACCGTCCCGCAGTTCTGCTACATAGAGGACGGATATGTCCATATCCCGAAGTTCAAGGACGGATTGAAAGTGAAGGAACACCGCAAGGTAAGGGGTGCGGTCAGGTCAATGACCGTCAGCATCACCCCGACAGGAAAATACTACGTAAGCATACTCACGGAAGAACAGTTCGAACCGATTGCGAAAACCAATCAATCGGTCGGACTGGACATGGGATTGAAGTCCCTAGTCACAACTTCCGAAAGGGAGACTTACGACAACAACAGATACACGAAGAAGTACGAGCAGAAGCTCGCCACGGCCCAGAAGCATCTGTCCAGAAAGCAGAAGGACAGCAACGGCTGGGAGCGTCAGCGGCTGAAGGTCGCCAAAATCCATGAGACACTAGCGAACAGCCGCAGGGATTGGCAGCACAAGGTCAGTGCAGATATTGTTGAGCGCTACGATACAATCTGTATCGAGGATCTTGGCGTCAAGCATATGGAGGAAAAGAAGAAAGGCGGCAAGAAGAACCGCCTTAGCAAATCCATCAGCGATGCCGGATGGTCAAGTCTTGTCGCAATGATAGTGTACAAAGCAGAGATGAACGACAAGACAGTCGTCAAGGTGGACCGCTACTATCCGAGCAGCAAGACCTGCAGTGTCTGCGGCTGGAAGAACGAATCGCTGTCGCTTGCGGATCGAAGCTGGACATGCCCGGAGTGCGGTACAAAGCATGACCGCGACGTGAATGCTGCGGTCAATATCTTAAGCGAAGGTCTTCGTGTATTGAGTAGCAAATCATCGGCGGGAACCGTCGATTACACTGGTGGAGGCAGTGTAAGACCTACTTCGGTAGGCAGCCACCTGTGAAGCCAGAAGCCCAAAAGTCTTTAGCTTTTGGGTAGTTCACAAATATAATCAATGATGGATGACATTGACGCAGTGCAGGTGGCAAGAAGCGTCAATCGTTGGCAACTTCCAAAACTTGAAGTATATTTGTAAATCGCAATGGTTGAACGATAATCAAGGAATGTCATTCTGGAGCCAGCTGTTAAGGAGGAATGATGCCCGTGGCAATGAAGCCGGGGGCAGGCCCGGTTCGTCTCGCCTGGTTTTCCTGGATGTGGAGGTTGGGTTGTCAGACCAGAAGATTCACGATATAGGAGCATTGAATTACGACGGGGCCACATACCATTCATCCTCGAAGGAAAAGGCTCTTGAAATGCTCCGCGATGCCGATTTCATTTGCGGCCACAATATCATTCACCACGATCTCAAATATTTGTTTAACAATGAGGGCTCCTGCGTTGTTCATCACAATTTTGCTGACAATGAGAAGGAATGGATTGCTGTCGATACCCTCTATATGTCCCCGTTGCTGTTCCCGGAAAGGCCTTATCACAGACTCCTCAAGGACGACAAGCTCCAGACCGATCAGCTGAACAACCCTGTCAATGACTGTATGAAGGCCAGGGACCTTCTGATGGACGAACTTTCCCAATGGCACCGGCTCTCTCCCGACAAACGCTTGATTTTCAGATATCTCCTTAAGGGCAATGCCGAATTCGACGGCTTTTTCGAGCTCGTTTCGGGATATTTCCGGGAGAATGACAAAGCCGGGTCTGTACAGGAAGCCGCCTCTCTCATTGCCCGTACCTTTGATGGCCAGATTTGCGGCCATTCCGACTTGGAAATGATGATTGAACGTCATCCTGTCGCATTGGCCTACGCCCTCGCCCTGGCCGGTACCTCCGATTACCGCTCAGTGACTCCGCCTTGGGTGCTGTACAACTATCCCGAAGTGGAGTATCTTCTGCATTTGCTCAGGCATACCCGCTGCGCCGAAGGCTGTGCATATTGCGGCAAGAGTCTTGACCTGCATTATAACCTGAAACTGTTCTTCGGCTTTGACCAGTTCAGGAAATACGATGGGGAATCATTGCAGGAGAATGCCGCCAGGGCCGCAGTCGAGGGCAAGTCCCTGCTTGCGATATTCCCTACCGGCGGAGGAAAATCATTGACGTTCCAGTTGCCGGCACTTATGGCAGGACGTGCCGTACGTGGCCTCACGGTCGTTATTTCCCCGCTTCAGTCCCTGATGAAAGACCAGGTTGACAATCTGGCTGCTCGCGGAATTACGGATGCCGTCACCGTTAACGGGCTTCTGGATCCGATTGACAGGGCCAATGCCATTGAAAGAGTCCGGGATGGTGAGGCGTCGCTGCTCTATATATCCCCGGAGATGTTGAGGTCCAAGACGATAGAGAAGATTCTGCTGTCCCGGGACGTCGTCCGCTTTGTCATTGATGAGGCTCATTGCTTTTCGGCCTGGGGGCAGGACTTCCGTGTGGACTATATGCATATCGGGAAGTTTATCAGGGAGTATCAGAAGAAGAAACAATGCTTTGAACCCATTCCTGTCTCCTGTTTCACGGCTACGGCCAAGCAGAAGGTCGTTCAGGATATCTGCGATTATTTCCGGCGGGAACTCGGGACTGAACTCAGCCGGTTCGCATCTTCGGCCTCAAGGACAAATCTCCATTATTCCGTGCTGTATGCTGAGACTGACGATAATAAATATTCCCTTCTCCGAAACCTGATATCAGAGTCCGATTGTCCTGCAATTGTCTATGTGTCAAGGACAAAAAGGTCCGAGGACATTGCCCGGAAACTGACTTCGGACGGATATCCCGCATTGCCGTTCAACGGCAGAATGGAGGTGGACGACAAGGTCCGCAATCAGGAGGCCTTTATGAATGATGAAGTCAGGATTATCGTGGCGACCTCAGCATTCGGAATGGGCGTGGACAAGAAGGATGTCGGCCTGGTGATTCATTATGACATCTCCGATTCGCTGGAAAATTATGTGCAGGAGGCGGGAAGGGCCGGCAGGGACCCGCATCTCGAGGCCCGCTGCTATGTCCTGTACAATGATGCCGACCTTGACAAACATTTTATATTGCTCAATCAGACCAAGCTGAGTATCAGTGAGATACAGCAGGTTTGGCGGGCTGTGAAGTCTTTGACCAGACAACGCCCGCACTTATGTTGCTCCGCCCTTGAAATCGCCAGGGCAGCCGGTTGGGACGACTCGGTCAATGACATTGAGGCAAGGGTCAAGACGGCAGTTGCGGCATTGGAGCAGAGCGGCTATCTTGAAAGGGGAAATAATGTTCCGCGGGTATTTGCGACAGGCATAACCGTGCGCAATATGGATGAGGCGCGGGCACGCCTGGAAAAGTCTCTTCTTTTCGACGAGAAGGACAGGGAGAAGGCCGTGCGAATTATCAAGTCTCTTATTTCCGAGAAATATAAATCCAGGGGAAATGGCTCAGAGGCCGAGTCCCGCATTGATTATCTTGCTGATATACTTGCGCTTACCAAGCGCGAAGTGATTTCCGCCGTTGACAGGATGAGGCAGGAGGGGATTCTCGCCGACTCCAAGGACCTTACGGCCTTTCTCAATGATGGAGGCTCTACAGGGCGAAAGGCGAATACCGTCCTGGACCGTTTCGCGCGTATCGAACGCTATATCATTGAAAAGATCCCTGAGGAAGGTATCAGTGTCACCGCCAAACTGTTGAATGATGATGCTGTAAAGGATGGAATACAGGCTACTTCGGAGAAGGACATCAGGACAATATTGTTTTTCCTCTCAATAAAAGGCTATGTCAAAAACACAGGAGGCGCAGGAGGTGGAATGATGAGGCTCAAACTTGTCAATGGTATGGACACCATCCTCTCCAAGCACGAGAAAAGGACAGACATCAGCCGCTTCGTCATAGAGTACCTGTACGGGCAAGCCACCGGTCAGCAGGATCAGGCTGTGCATTTCTCCGTTCTGGAACTGCTCAATGCCCTGAATGAAAGACAGGGCCTTTTCGGCAATGCGGGGAATTACCGGCTTGAGGATGTGGAGGAGGCCCTGCTGTACCTTTCAAAAATTGGAGCGCTGAAAATAGAAGGCGGATTCCTCGTGATATACAATGCTATGGATATCCGCCGTATAAAGGATGCCAAGTTCCAGTACAAGAAAGATGACTACAAGATGCTGGATGAGTTCTACAGACAGAAAATACAGCAGGTCCACATTGTCGGGGAGTACGCAAACCTTATGGTGAAGGACTACAATGCCGCTCTCGCCTACGTCAGCGACTACTTCCGGATGGATTACAGGAAATTCATAGCCAAGTACTTCAAGGGTGAGCGTGTCGAGGAAATCGAACGCAATCTGACGCCTGCCAAATACAACCAGCTCTTCAGGCAGCTTTCGCCGGGACAGATGGAAATTATCAATGATAAGGATTCCCGCTGTATCGTAGTCGCCGCCGGACCGGGCAGCGGAAAGACGCGGGTGCTGGTTCATAAGCTTGCCTCAATATTGATGCTTGAGGATGTCAAGCACGAGCAGCTCCTTATGCTGACTTTTTCCAGGACGGCTGCCACGGAATTCAAGGAGAGGCTTGCAAAGTTGATTGGCAATGCGGCTATGTTTGTGGAAATCAAGACTTTCCATTCCTATGCCTTTGACATTCTCGGGCGCGTCGGCAATCTGGAGGATTCCGTTGATGTAGTTACCAGGGCAACGAAGATGATAACTGACGGCGAGGCTGAGGTGTCACGAATAGCCAAATCAGTTCTTGTCATTGATGAGGCTCAGGATATGAGCGAGGCTGATTATCAGCTTGTCAGGGCGATTATGGACCGCAATGAGGAGTTGAGGGTGATTGCGGTCGGGGATGACGACCAGAACATCTATGAATTCAGAGGTTCCGATTCCAAATATTTGCAGATGTTGTCGGCGGGGCAGGGCTGCCGTTTTATTGAAATGGTTCAGAACTACCGCAGCAGTCGCAATATCGTGAAGTTTGCCAATTCGTTCGTTGGACGTATTCGCTCGAGATTGAAGACAACTCCGATTGAGCCCGTTTCCGATGATAACGGTAGAGTAGAGGTCATATTGCACGATTCCGATGTGATGTATGAGCCGCTGGTCAATGACTTGATGCGGCGCAGGGGTGAGGGCGGTACCTCCTGTGTGCTGACACAGACCAATGAGGAAGCCGCAATGATTCTTGCAATGCTGGTGAAAAGGGGAGTAAAGGCTCGTCTCGTCCAGTCATTGGACGGATTCCGGTTCACGAAACTTGCCGAGGTGAAGTATCTTTACAAAGAATTGAGGAAGAAGATGACCCTTCCCGGCGGGAAGATGCTGCCCGTTATACAGGATGAGGTTTGGAATGCGGCCAGGGATAATCTGAAACGTGTATATGCCAGGAGTTCATGTCTTCCTTATGTTCTGAATTTCATGTCCAAGTTCGAGCGCACAACGAAAGAAAAGTATTGGACTGACTTCCTGGAGTTCGCATACGAGTCTTCATTGGAAGATTTCAATGATTTCTCCGGTGCGGATGTCATTGTCTCAACTATCCATAAATCCAAGGGCTACGAGTTTGACAATGTATATATGCTCGTCAAGAAGGGCTACCAGCAGGATGATGCCCAGATGCGGAAGTATTATGTAGGGATGACCCGGGCGAAGAAGGGCCTTTTCATTCATACCAACTCGGGTATTTTTACCCGTTTGGATGGCTGCCGGTACTTCACGGACAAGTCGGTATATTCAATGCCGGAGGAAATTGTTCTTCAACTTACCCACAAGGATGTTTTCCTCGATTTCTTCAAGACCCGTAAAAAGGAGATTCTTTCTATGCGAAGCGGCGATTCACTTGCATTCTTTGAGAATAGACTTTACCATATTGGGGAACATGATGAAAGGGGAGTCTGCGTGGCAATGCTTTCTGCATCAATGAAAGAAAAGCTCAATTTATGGCGGGAAAAGGGATATGAGGTTCTCTCTGCTTCTGTTCGATTTGTCGTGGCGTGGAAAGCAAAAGATGCCCAGCCTGATGAGCCTGAGTCTGCCATTATACTTCCAGACTTGAAGTTGCGGCGTATTGAACAGCAGAATTCTACCTGATAATTCCTTTCCCGAATTGCATATTTTCTGCAAATTTATTACATTTGGTGCCGATTGATATGCCGGCGGGATTTCGGAGCAGGGCAACTGCCCGGAGTTTGACATTTGAATGATGAATTAATGGATTTTAAAGATGGCGTACTTTTCAGAAGAGAAATATGATGCTGAGACCACGGAGAAAATCGCGGCTCACGTCAGGGAAATATTGAAGCTTCTCGGTGAGGACACTGAGAGGGAGGGCTTGCTGAAGACACCGGAGAGGGTGGCGAAGGCGATGCAGTTCATGACGAAGGGCTATGCCCAGGACGGAGTTGAAATCATCAAGTCCGCCATTTTCGACGAGGAGTACCAGCAGATAGTCCTCATCAAGGACATTGAACTGTATTCTTCCTGCGAGCACCATATGCTGCCCTTCATCGGCAAGGCCCATGTGGCCTATATACCCAACGGGAAGATTACAGGGCTGAGCAAGATAGCCAGAGTGGTGGAGACTTATGCCCGCAGGCTTCAGGTCCAGGAGCGTCTTACCGTTCAGATCAGGGACTGCATCCAGGAGGCATTGAATCCGCTTGGAGTCGCAGTTGTGATAGAGGCCACGCATGCCTGCATGCAGATCAGGGGAGTGCAGAAGTCCAATGCGGTGACGACTACTTCGGCATTTTCCGGAGCATTCCTTTCCTCGGCCAGGACCAGGAACGAGTTTCTGAATCTAATCAAGTAATTTCCATACCATGAAGAGGATCATCATTACATCGGCTGCTGTGGCAATGCTGGCCGCAGTAAATGTCCAGGCTCAGGACAATGCCGGGGGTATTTTTGACAACTATTTGACTGACAATACATTGCGTATTGACTATATCTTTGCGGGAGACGCAACCTCCCAGGAAATCTATCTGGACGAGATGTCAGCTTCCGAGGGCTGGGCAGGCAGGAGGGTCAATCTGGACAAGGTACCGGTCGCTGGAAACGGCTGCATCACCCTGCGCGATTCCGCCAGCAGCAAGGTCCTCTACAGGCAGACTTTCTCGACTCTGTTCCAGGAGTGGCAGACTACGGAGGAGGCTACCAGAATCAGAAAATCCTTCGAGAATGTCTATTTGCTTCCAATGCCGAAAAAGGCCGCCACTGTCACCGTGGAGCTGTTCAGCCACAGGGGCGTGAAGAACGCATCCTTCACCCATCCGGTGGATCCGTCCGACATTCTCATAAGGAAAATGACTCCGAATCCGGCTCCGCACAAATATCTGCACAAGAACGGAAGCCCTGAGGACTGCATAGACATAGCCATTGTCGCTGAAGGCTACACGGCGAAGGAAGCCAGGCTTTTCTACAAGGATGCCCGTGCAGCGGTCGATGCCCTGCTTGAGCACGAACCGTTCGGAAAATACGCCGGCAGGCTCAATTTCGTGGCCGTTGCCCTTCCTTCGGAGGAGAGCGGGGTCACCGTGCCGCTTGAGAACGACTGGAAGAGGACACCTCTCAGCTCCGGATTCAGCACCTTCTATATGGACAGGTATCTTACCACATTGCGCCTCAAGGACCTTGCCGACAGGCTTCAGGGCATCGCTTATGAGCATATCATAATCCTCGCAAACACAGATACTTACGGTGGCGGCGGAATTTACAATTCCTATACTCTCACCACCGCCCATCACTCCGGTTTCAGGCCGGTTGTCGTCCACGAGTTCGGACACAGCTTTGCCGGCCTTGCGGACGAGTACTATTATGACGACATGTACTCTCCATACTATTTCCCGGACGTGGAGCCTTGGGAGCAGAATATCACCACCATGGCTGATTTCGATTCCAAATGGGCTGACATGATGCCGGCCGATGCTCGGAAGGATGCTGATGGACATTATCTCCCGACTCCTCCTGTCGATGATTCTGCAATGTGGAAGTCAATCGCTGAAGGCGCTGATACTGACAGCATTGTCGGTGTTTATGAGGGTGGCGGATACCTTTCCAAAGGGGTGTTCAGGCCGTATCCTGACTGCAGGATGAAGTCCAATGTCGGCCCGATGTTCTGCCCGGTATGCCAGAGGGCGATAGAGAGAATCATTCTTTTCGGCCTTGAGGAATCGGAGTAGGCTGATGGCGGCAGGTGCGGTGGCAAACTGCCGTGCAAAACAATTTACTGTCAAAATAATGTGAACTTTAGGATGTTTTTTCTTAAGTTTGCAAAATGTACCCGGCCCGGGCTTTTCCGGTGCCGGGAATGCATTTGAAATGCCGGCAGGATTATTCCGCAGTCCTCGGCCTGCATTGACCGGACAATATCTGCGGAAATATTGAAAAAACTGAATTCAAAAGATGGAAGAAGTGAAGAAAGAGGCAGCTGAGCCAAGAAAACTCAATTTCCTTGAGGAAATCATTGAAGCCGACCTCAAATCCGGGAAAGTGGACAGCATTCTGACGCGATTCCCTCCTGAGCCGAACGGTTACCTTCATCTTGGACATGCGAAGAGCATATGCCTGAATTTCGGTCTTGCGCAGAAATACGGCGGAAAGACCAATCTAAGGTTCGATGACACCAACCCTACCAAGGAGGATACCGAATATGTCGACTCTATCAAGGAGGATATCCAGTGGCTCGGATTCCAGTGGGACAAGGAGAAATATGCTTCCGACTACTTCGACCAGCTTTACGAATGGGCCGAGAAAATGATCCGCGAGGGCCTGGCATACGTCGATGACCAGACTCAGGAGGAAATCAGCGCAGGCCGCGGCACGGTGGACAAGCCGGGAACGGAGAGCCCTTACAGGAACAGGAGCGTGGAGGAGAACCTCCGCATTTTCAGGGAAATGAAGGCCGGCGTGTATCCGGACGGAGCCAAGGTACTCCGCGCAAAGATCGACATGGCCAGCCCGAACATGATGTTCCGCGACCCGATTCTCTACAGAATCAAGCACGCATCCCACCACAGGACAGGGGACAAGTGGTGCATCTACCCTATGTACGACTACACCCACGGTCAGTGCGACTCCATAGAGAATATCACGCATTCCATCTGCACCCTCGAGTTCGATGTGCACAGGCCTCTGTATGACTGGTTCATCAAGACTCTCGGCATCTATCCTTCACATCAGTACGAATTTGCCAGACTGAACCTCACATATACATTGATGAGCAAGCGCAAGCTTCTGGAACTTGTCCAGAAGGGGCTTGTAAGCGGCTGGGATGACCCGCGGATGCCTACGCTCTGCGGCGTGCGCAGAAGGGGCTATACTCCTCAGGCACTCAGGATGTTCTGCGAGAAAATCGGAGTCTCCAAGCGCGATCAGCTGATGGATATCCAGCTTCTCGAATGGTGCGTCCGTCAGGACCTCAATGCCCGCTCGAACCGCTACATGGTGGTGGAGGACCCGATCAAGGTCACCCTCACCAACTGGGAGCCGGGCAAGGTGGAGTGGTTTGACTGCCCGCTCAACCCTGCGGAGCCTGAAGGAGCCAAGAGAAGCGTTCCGTTCACCGGTGAACTCTACATCAGCAGGGCCGACTTCATGGAGGATGCCCCGAAGAAGTTCTTCCGTCTCAAGCCGGACGGAGAGGTCCGTCTCAAATACACCTACATCATCAAGTGCAATGAGGTAATCAAGGATGCCGATGGCAATGTAGTCGAACTCAGATGCACATACGATCCTACCACCCGTCCGGGCGGAGGAGAATGGAGAAGTGTCAAGGGCACAATCCATTGGGTTTCAATTGCTCACGCCAGGGAGCTTGAGCTCCGTCTCTATGACAGGCTCTTCACCCAGGCAGATATGAGCGATATCCCTGAGGACAAGGATTACAAGGATTTCCTCAATCCTGATTCCCTGGTCATCGGCAAGGGATATGCCGAGCCGGCCATCCTCGATGACAACTCGGGAATTGCCGTGCAGTTCGAAAGGGTAGGTTATTATTACAAGGATCCGGACAGCACTCCGGAACATCCTGTATTCAACAGGACTACGGTGCTTAAGGATTCATATAAGCCGGAATAGAAATGATGACGGGATGGCGGTTCTGCCATCCCGTTTTCAGTATTTGCAGTCTGTCACTCATGTCCGCTGGCAAACCGGTGGGTATATCTACATCCGGATCATCTCGAATTCCTCGCCGGTCCGGTCCAGGGGAACGCTGCGGTATTTCACTTTGGCGAAATTGATGTCGGCCAGGTCGATGCAGCGGATTCGGGAGTTGTCCATTGTCCTGTAGTAGAATTTCAGGGAAGTCAGGTCGCTGGCGGTGGTGAACTGGGTCGAGGTCAGCATTCCGTCCCGGGTTTTCCCGTCAGTGTCTGTGGCGGTCATGGAGGCATTCTCGCTCTGCACAATCCCGATTGGTATCACCAATGATTCGAGAATCTTGAAGGATTGGAGGACAGCGGCTTTGCCATTCTGCGGGGTTGGAGCTGTCATCTTGTATACGGCGACACGGACGAATCTGGAAGGAGAGGTCGGGTCACCAGGAAGGCCTAGCATCCCTGAGCCGCCGCTGAGGGCATTGACGCGGAACTTTTCCGGCTTCCAGATATTTTCTCCGGCATTGCCCTGTTTGAGATTGACATAATTCCCGAGATTTGTCAGATGCCATTCGAAGCCCGGAGCGTTGGTCAGGACACCGATTTCATTCTCGTGGAAATGAGGCTTGCCGTCCACGATTTCCAGAACCACCTGCCTGCCGCTTCTGTCGGCGAACCTCCAGTGGACGGCTCCGACATTCCTGTCAAGGCCGACAATGTGAAGCTTCGGCAGGGCTTCAATGACCTCACCGACAGTCGAGAACGATGAAAGCGCCCACGCAACTACCTGAAAATCACAGAGAGTGGTGGATTTGAGACATGGGTCGAAATCTTCGTAAGAGCCGTATCCGGGGAAGAAGAAAAGTCCGGCGCTGAGTCCTTTTTCATTAAGGCCCTCCACTACAAGGTCGTCGGACATCACCCTGACGCCCGCGAAACCGTATCTTGCAGTGAATGTCATTCCTGCATTGCCTTCCGGGGCCAGTGATGTGAAAGAATGGCCGCGCGGAACCACGACGTATCTGCTGTCGAGCCTTTCCGAGGCCCATTCGATGGACCTGGCCGCTGCAATGGAACCGTCCGCGGCGGTGAACGATATGCCTGTGCATGCCTGGCTTTCATTCAGGCACAACAAAGAAGCGGCGACCGACAACATGCCTGTCACCGCGATTCTGAAGAAATTTTTCCGTATCATGGCTCAATGGATTTGGTTGTATAGAATCGCTGCCAAATCCGTGCCTGATAATATTGGGTCGCCTGTATAAATCCCTGGTACAGGCAGAATTATCTTTCGTATTCCACTCTTACCCGGCTTTCAGCCAGTCTGTCCGCATACTCTCTGACATTCTCCCTCATTGTGTCGGCCTTGTAGTCGGCAAGCGCCTTCCAGCTCTCGAAATCAGCAATCATTATCGCATCATAGGTGGTAGCCGAGTCGTTGCGGTTGACACCTACCTCAATGTCGATCAATCCCGGAATCAGTCCCTTGAGGGACTCGTACCTTTCCTTGACATCTTCCGCCGTCTCTTTCGGAGTCCTGCCATCTGATGGCTTGAACTTCCACATTACTGAATATCTTACCATATTCAAAAAGTATTAGGTTTTAAGAAATAGTGTAATTTTTCTCTAATTAAAACATTTTTATCCATAAATGCAAATATATCCGGCTATTTTGAACATGAAACCGCAGGTTTATGCCGGCAGAGGATGAAAAGGGGCGGCCGGCATTGCAAATCGAAAACTGTTTCGTATATTCGTGGTTTAATTCGGAAAAGATGCGTAGATTGCGTGCCTTCATAAGAAACTTCAAGCTCACTCTCAAGATGAAACTCGTCCTGAGCCTGAGTTCGATTGCCGTCATCCTCCTGGTCTCAAGCTTCATTTCGATAATGGAGTACAGCAGGATGAGCAACTATGTGTCCGACCTCATTGCGGCTAACATCGGAAGCATCAATGCCTCCCAGCGTCTCGCCAATGCGAGCAATGCCTACAATCTTGCGATATTGGCAGTAATCGGGGACAAGTCGTCCGGAAGGCTTCCGGAGCTGAGGCAGGAGGAGTTCCTGGCTCATTGCGACAGCCTCAGGGCATCTCTCACCTCGGAAAAGATGATGCCGCTCGCCGATTCCGTGCTTTATTCATATTCGGCATTCATGCTCACGTCGCTGGAACTTCCGGAGACATTGCTCAAGGATTTCAGCGAAGCCAGGACCTGGTATTTCGACAGGCTTCAGCCGAAGTATGCCAGGCTCCGTTCGGACATATACGTTCTCAACGATGCCATCTACAATGAGCTCAGGAAGAATTCCGCCACATTCGAGAGGGGATTCTACAGGAGCATCATTCCCGGAGCCGTAGCCGTGGCTGTCGGCCTGCTCATGGTGCTGCTCCTTATGTTCTTCCTCATAGTATATTATGTCAACCCTCTCAACCGGATGCTGACCGGGCTGGAGAACTACAGGTCCACCGGAGCCAAGTACACCTGCCATTTCGAGGGTGACGACGCCCTTGGGGAACTGAACCGGTCCATCAGGGAGATGGCGGGGGAGAACCAGCAGCTCCGGAAGAGGAACAAGGCCCTGAGGACCAGCCTTGCGGAGCAGAAGGCCGCAGTCAAGGCCGCTTCCGCTGATGTGCGGAACGACCTGAAGAAGTAACCTCGGGATAAATTCTAAGCTGATGAATCTGAAGGTCATATCGAGAAATGTGGGGTTCGCGCTCCTGACCAGCGCGTTCTTCATGTTCCTGTCCATGATCGTCTCAATGTCAAGGGGCAATGACAGCGCCCTGGCCGCATTGATGATCAGCTTCGTCATCACTTTCACTGTAGGAGTATTCCCCTTCATCTTCGTCCGCAGCACCGAGCGGATCAGCCTGAAGGACGGATACATGATAATCGTGCTGTCCTGGTCGCTGTCCTTCATTTTCGGAATGCTGCCTTACCTTCTGTGGGGAGGTCCGTTCACCGTTGTCAATTCGCTTTTCGAGTCGGTTTCCGGCTATACGACGACGGGAGCGACCATACTCGAGGAGGTGGAGGCCCTGCCGGACAGCCTGCTTTTCTGGCGTTCTTCCACCCATTTCATCGGCGGTCTCGGAGTAGTGGTCTTCCTGCTTCTGATCATTCCTTCGTCCAGCCCGGTCAGGCTCAGGCTCACCAATCTGGAGCTTTCATCCCTTTCCCGGGAGGGCTACAGGTCAAGGGCCAACAAGACAGTAATCATCTATACTTCAGTGTATTGCTGTCTGGTCCTGCTGTCGTTCCTGTCCTATTGGATAGCGGGAATGCCGGCCTTTGACGCCATAAACCATGCCTTCAGCGTCTGCGCCACAGGCGGCTTCAGCACCAGGAACCTCTCCATTGCCTCATACGACTCCAACCTCATAAATGTGGTCACCATCGTGTTCATGTTCCTCGCCTCCGTGCATTTCGGAACCCTCTTCATGGCTGTCGTCACGAGGAGTCTGAAGCCGCTGAACAATCCTGTGTTCCGGTATTATGTCTGCATGGTGGTGGCAGTGTCGCTGATCATGTCGTTTTCATTGAGGCTGAATGACAGCGGAATAAGTCTTGGCGATTCGCTCATGAGCGGATTCTTCCATACCCTGACCTTCATCACCACCACCGGCTTCGCCATCGGGGACAACAATGCCTGGCCGGCCTTCGTCAACACTCTGATGCTCATCATTTCTCTCCAGTGCGGAATGGCCGGGTCCACTACCGGAGGTATCAAGGCGGACAGGATATATTTGACATTCAAGGCCTTGGGACATCAGGTCAAGCATGTTCTCCATCCTACTTCCATCAATCAGATAAGAATCAACAATCATTATCTCAAGATGGACGAGGCTTATCCGCACATACTTTACATCTGCATTTACTTCATTATCCTCTGCATTTCAGCGGGCCTCAATACTCTTTTCGGCCTTCACGATTCCAATGCGCTGTATGCGACGGTTTCATGTCTGAGCAATGTGGGACCTGCAATCGGAGATCTGGGCACCTTCGGCAATTTCAACAGCGTTCCCGTCATGTCCAAGATCATCTTCTGCATTGACATGTTCATCGGCCGAATCGAGATTTATCCGATGCTTGCGGTGATGATGATGGCTTTTCACCGCAACAAGTGATCGGTTTACAGCAAGATCTTGAAGGATATGGGCAGCTCGGATTTCTTATACGAAAGGTTCAGGAAGGCATTCAGGTACGAAGCCACGGAATGCCAGGACAGGCTGTTGCGCGACATCGCCTCGTTCCTGACCTGGGATGACGGGGACATAATGGTGGTGAACGGGTATGCAGGCACAGGAAAGACTACGGTGGTGGCTTCTGTGATTTCCGCATTGGCTGATTTCCAGGTCCCGACAGTGCTGCTGGCCCCTACCGGCAGGGCTGCGAAAGTGCTTTCACAATATGCCGGAAAGCCGGCCTATACCATCCACAAGCATATATACAGGCAGCGTTCCGTGGGCGACGACGGCTTCGGACAGTTCAATCTTTTCCCGAACAAGGCCAAGGATACCCTTTTTGTGGTGGATGAGGTCTCGCTCATCGGCCTGGATGGAGGTGAGAGGCAGTCTTCGGCGGCATTCGGCAGCGGTAACTTGCTGGATGACCTCATTTCGTTCGTGCGCAACGGGGCCGGATGCAGGCTGCTGATGATAGGGGATGCGGCACAGCTTCCGCCGGTCGGCCACGAATACAGTCCGGCTCTTTCCGAGGACTACATGAGCCGTTTCGGGGGAGTATGCTTCTCGGAGCTTACCACCGTTGTCAGGCAGGGGGCAGAGTCGGGGATATTGTACAATGCCACAATGCTGCGTACCGTGATTGCCGAGGACTATGCATCCGGAGGCGGTCTTTTCCCCACCGATACGCTGGAACTTTCGGCCGATGGTTTCGCTGATGTGGAGAGAATCGGCGGAGGGGAACTCCTGGAGGCATTGTCGGATGCGTTCGACCGCTACGGGGAAGATGAGACCATCGTGCTCTGCAGGTCCAACAAGAGGGCCAACAGGTACAATGCCGGCATAAGGGGAGCGGTCCAGTACAAGGAGGAAAGGCTTGTGAGGGGGGACAGGCTGATGGTGGTCAAGAACTGCTATCATTTCACGGAAGGGATTGAAAAGCTCGACTACATTGCCAACGGCGACATTGCGGAACTTGTCGGAATCGGACATTATGAGGAAAGGTTCGGCCTGCATTTCGCGGATGCGAGGCTTTGTTTCCCGGACTACGATGATCTGGAGATTGAGGCGAAGGTTTGTCTCGATACCCTGGATTCGGAGTCGGCATCATTGACCTGGGAGCAGCAGAATGCTCTGTATCAGGGAGTCATGGAGGATTATCAGAGTCTCTCCACCAAGAAGAAGAGATATGACGCGGTCAAGGCTGACCCGTTCTACAATGCCCTCCAGCTCAAATATGCCAATGCCATAACCTGCCACAAGTCGCAGGGAGGACAATGGAAATGTGTCTTCATCGACAATCCTCTCTGGCAGGAGGAATTCGGTGTCGATGATTACAAATGGCTCTACACGGCCATCACCAGGGCTGTGGAAAAAGTATATCTGGTTAATTTCAAGGATGAATATTTTATATGATGAAGAAGCATTTGATTCTGATGGTGACAGCTGCAGCCGCCCTGACGGTATCCGAGGCGCTGTCCGGAGCGCAGGAATTCAACCGCCTGCCTTATTATTGCAAATGGGTGTCCTCAGACGAGGCCGTATTCTCCTACGACGGCAGCTACACTGATGAAGAGGCATTCCTGGTCGCATTCCCTTCGCATGCGGTCGAGAAGGGAGTCAAGTCTCCTGAGAAGTTCCGTGATTTTCCGCTGAAGCCGGAAGGAGCGGTCAACCTCACATTCTCCCCGGACTCGTCGATGTTGGCGTTCAATCGTGATAACGACCTCTATGTCATTGACATAGCCACAGGGAAGGAGACCAGGCTCACCTTTGATGGCTCAGAGCTCATTCTCAACGGCTATTCCTCCTGGGTTTATTTCGAGGAGGTATTCGGCAGGCCTGCGGATTACCGTTCCTTCTGGTGGTCCCCGGATTCCAGAAAAATCGGCTTCTACCGTTATGACAATACTGAGGTGCCGATGTTCCCTATTTATTCCCCATTCGGACAGGACGGAAAGCTTCATCAGACCAGGTATCCGAAGGCCGGGGAGCCCAACCCGAAGGTCCGCATCGGAATAGCCGATCTGGACAGGCCCGGCGCCGGCATTGTCTGGGCTGATTTCGACGAGAATGAGGACCAGTATTTCGGCATTCCTTTCTGGGGAGCGGACAGCAGGGAATTCTTCATTGCCCGTGAACCCAGAATCCAGAATACCCTGGACCTTTACAGCGTTTCCGCCTCTGACGGGTCCAGGAAGCATATTTACCACGAAGAGTACAAGACCTGGCTGGACTGGATTGACGGTATGCTCTTCTCCAGGGACGGCCTCTACATGGCCCGCAGCTTCGAGACCGGCTGGCAGCAGATTTATTATCTTTCATACGACGGCAAGACGCTCAGACGGCTCACCGACGGCCCGAACTGGAGGGTCAACCTCATCCGTGAGGACAAGGGCGAGGTGTATTTCACCGCTTCCAGGGACTCAAGGGTGCGCAAGACTCTCTACAAGGTTGACAACCAGGGGGTTGTGACTGCCCTGACCGACACTTCGATGAATGTTTCCACCGTGAAGTTCTCTCCGGACGGGAAATATTTCATCGCATATCTCTCCAACTACACTACTCCTACCCAGATCTGGGGATATGAGACCGCTTCGGCATCCCAGGCCTGGAAAGCCCGCAAACTCATCAGCTCCGGCGCCCGCAAGGGAATCAGGTACGGTTACAGGCCGGCCGCATCTGCGTTCAAGGTGGCGGATATGCAGGGCCCGGATTATGATGCATCCGCTTACGCCCTCCCTCAGCTCGTGCACATCGAGGTGGACGGACACAGGCTGCCAGCCGCCATCACTTACCCGAAGGATTTCGACCCTTCCCGGAAATATCCGGTCCATGTGGACATCTACGGCGGTCCCGATGCCCCACAGGTCAATGAAAGATGGATTACTCCTTCCCCATACAACCAGTGGTGGTCCGAGAACGGCATCATACAGGTAGTTGCGGACTGCAGGGCCGGCGGCCATAGCGGAAGGGCCGGTCTCGATGAGACTTATTGCCATCTCAATACATTGGAAATCAGGGACTTCGTGGAGTGGGCCAAATGGCTTCAGTCCCTGCCTTATGTCCAGGCTGACAAAATCGGCGTGGAGGGCTTCTCCTTCGGAGGCACTATGACTGCAATGCTCCTCTTCACGGCTTCCGATTATTTCCATTACGGCATTGCCGGAGGCGGAGTGTACGACTGGGCCCTGTACGACAGTCACTATACCGAAAGGTTCATGGAGACCCCGCAGACAAATCCGGACGGATACAGGGACTCCCGCGTCATCAATCACGTATCTTCCTATCCTGTGAAGAACGAGTTCACGGAAGGCATCGAGCCGGTCATGCTCAAGCTCACTCACGGCACCGGTGACGACAATGTGCATTTCCAGAATACGCTGCAGCTGATCGACGAGCTGCAGAAGCAGGGCAAGAAGTTCGAGTTCATGATCTATCCTGACGGAATGCATGGCTACCGCGGCTATCAGGGCACTCATTTCATCGAGGAGAACCGGGCATTCTGGCTGAGATATCTCTGCGGAAAGCAATAGTCCGCATTTTGAATTTTCATTGAAAATGGCTAAATTTGTGTCCTGTTCTGCGCATTGCGGAACGGGACATGTTTCTGTACGGTTCCGTCATCGGTATCCGTCCGGACATCCAAGTAAGAGACAATGAAAAAATAAGTCAAATGGAAGAAAACGAAAAGATGCGCGAGGCCGAGGAGCAGTATTCCGCCGGCAGTATTCAGGTCCTCGAGGGATTGGAGGCTGTCAGGAAGAGGCCGTCAATGTACATTGGAGATGTTGGGGTGAGGGGTTTGCATCACCTTGTGTATGAGGTGGTCGACAATAGTATTGACGAGGCTATGGCCGGCTTCTGCGACCACATCGAGGTTACTATCACTGAAGACAATTCCATCCGAGTCCAGGACAACGGACGAGGCATCCCTACCGATATGCACCCGAAGGAGCACAGGTCCGCCCTTGAGGTCGTTCTCACTGTGCTTCACGCCGGAGGTAAGTTCAACAAGGACAGCTACAAGGTTTCAGGAGGTCTCCACGGAGTCGGAGTATCATGCGTGAACGCATTGTCCGACAAGCTCGTGGCCGAGGTTCACAGGGAGGGCAAGGTATTCCGTCAGGAGTATTCCAAGGGCAAGCCGCTCGGCCCGGTCGAGGTAGTGGGCGAGTGCCATGACACGGGTACCACGGTCACTTTCCATCCGGATCCCGAGATTTTCACGACATCCACTGTATATGACTACGACACTCTGGCCAGCAGGATGCGCGAGCTTGCATTCCTGAACAAGGGTATCCACATCACCCTCACCGACATGAGGACTCTGGTGGACGAGTTCGTGACTGACGCCAACGACAACTATGTCCCTACCGGCAACAAGATCTACAAGTCGGCGGAGTTCTATTCCGAGGCCGGCCTCAAGGAGTTCATACAGTACCTTGACGCCAATGCCGAGGAGCTCATTCCGGAGCCTGTCTGCGTGACTTCGGACAAGATAATTCCTATCGACATTGCCCTCCAGTACAATACCGGCTACAAGGAGACCATTCTTTCCTACGTCAACAATATCCATACGATTGAGGGAGGAACCCATCTCCAGGGCTTCAAGATGGGTCTTTCGAGATCCCTGAGGAACTATGCCGACAGGAACAAGCTTCTCGAGAAGGTGAAGGTCGAGCTCTCCCAGGAGGACTTCCGCGAGGGACTTACCGCTGTGGTTTCCGTGAAGGTGGCCGAGCCTCAGTTCGAGGGTCAGACCAAGACCAAGCTCGGAAACAGCGAGGTGACTTCGGTGGTTTCACAGGCTACCTCCGCTGCCATGGACCAGTATCTCGAGGAGAATCCGAAATTTGCCAAGATCATCATAGAGAAGGTCATTCTGGCGGCTACCGCGAGGACTGCGGCCAGGAAGGCCCGCGAGATGGTTCAGCGCAAGACCGTCATGTCAGGGGCCGGAATGCCGGGCAAGCTGGCAGACTGCTCCGAGAGGGACCCGGAGAAATGCGAGCTCTTCCTGGTCGAGGGAGATTCCGCAGGCGGTACCGCCAAGCAGGGCCGCAACAGGAGAATCCAGGCGATTCTTCCGCTGAGGGGAAAGATTCTCAACGTGGAGAAGGCGGCCGAGAACAGGGCTTTCGACAGCGAGGAGATACGCAACATCTACACGGCTCTCGGCGTGACCGTGGCCAAGGAGGACGAGACCGGGGAGAAGAGGATGGATCTCAGCAAGCTCAGATACCACAAGGTCATAATAATGACCGATGCCGATGTGGACGGAAGCCACATTGCAACATTGATTCTCACATTCTTCTTCAGATATATGCTGGACCTTATCCGCAACGGTTATGTATATCTCGCCACTCCGCCGCTCTATCTCGTGAAGAAGGGCAAGGAGGAGATTTACTGCTGGACCGAGGAGCAGAGGAACGAGGCTACAGCCCAGCTGGGCAAGGGTACCGACAAGGGCGTCACCGTGCAGCGTTACAAAGGTCTCGGTGAGATGAGCGACCAGCAGCTCTGGGATACCACCATGGACCCGGACCGCAGGAGACTCCGCAGAATCACCATCGAGAATGCTGCAGAGGCGGAGAGGACGTTCTCCATGCTCATGGGCGACGATGTGCCGCCGAGACGCAGATTCATCGAGGAGAATGCGCACTACGCCAATATCGACGCATAAAAGAAATTACGAAGACAATCTAAAATTCAAACCAATATGTTAGACATTTTTGACAGAATCGAGAGAGATTCGGGCGGTCCTATCGGACAGTATTTTGACAAGGCCTACGGCTACTATATGTACCCTCGTCTCGAAGGAGAACTCGGCCCTCACATGATTTTCAACGGCAAGGAAGTTCTCAACTGGAGTCTCAACAATTATCTCGGACTCGCAAACCATCCTGAGGTGCGCAAGGCTGACGCCGAGGCTGCCGCACAGTGGGGCCTGGCCTATCCGATGGGAGCCAGGATGCTTTCCGGAAATACCAGATATCACGAGAAGCTCGAGAAGATGTTCGCCGAGTTCGAGAAGAAGGAGGACGCTTTCCTCTACAACTTCGGATACCAGGGAATCGTGTCCACTATCGACGCCCTGACTTCACGTCACGATGTCATTGTCTATGATGCCGAGTGCCACGCATGTCTGCTTGACGGTATCCGTCTCCATCTCGGCAGCAAGTACAAATATCGCCACAACAACATTGAGGATTGCGAGAAGGTTCTCGCCAAGGCCTGCGCCGAGGCTGATGCCAACGGAGGCGGAGTTCTCCTCATCACAGAGGGCGTATATGGAATGACCGGAGCTCTCGGAAAGCTCGACAAGATCGCTGCTCTCAAGAAGAAATACAGCTTCCGCATAATGATCGACGACGCTCACGGCTTCGGTCTCCTCGGAGAGCATGGCCGCGGTACATCAGAGGCTCTCGGATGCATGGATGACATCGACATCTACATCGGAGCTTTCGCCAAGTCGATGGCATCTATCGGAGGTTTTGTGGCAGGTCCTCACAAGATCATCAATTATCTCAGGGCCAATATGCGCTCCCAGATGTATGCCAAGTCGCAGCCTATGCCGCTCGTGATCGGCAATACCAAGCGTCTGGAAATCATCATGTCCCCGGAAGGAGACGAGCTCAGGAAGAAATGCTGGCAGATCACCAAAGCCATCCAGGACGGCTTCAGGAAGGAGGGATTCGACATCGGAGAGGCAGAGGCATGCGTTACACCTGTACACATCAAGGGCGGCGTGGCCCAGGCTACCAAGATGGCCAAGGATCTCCGCGAGAACTACCGCATCTTCTGCTCCATGGTCATCTACCCTGTCATTCCTAAGGGAATGGTCATTTTCCGCATTGTCAGCACCGCTTCCCATACAATGGAGGATGTCGAGTACACACTCAATGCCTTCAAGGAAATCAAGGCCAAGCTCGATGCCGGCGCTTACGACGGAGATGACATCGCCGCAATGACTGTGGAATAATCCTTCGGAGCATTTCCTATGGACAAGAAATATTTCAAGGATAAGGTAATAATCATAACAGGAGCCAGCTCGGGAATCGGGTTGGCTTCTGCCAGATTATTCGGAAGCTGCGGGGCGAAGGTGGTGATGGCCGCCAGGCATCTCGATGTGCTTGAGGCTGAGGCTCCTTCAGTAAACCCTGATCCGGATCATGTTCTCTGTGTAAAGACTGATGTCTCGGTGGAGGACGACTGCCGCAATCTGATCGAGAGGACGGTGGAGAAGTTCGGCCGCATCGACATTCTCGTGAACAATGCCGGCATTTCCATGAGGGCAATGTTCAAGGACCTTGACCTCAAGGTCATACACAGACTGATGGATGTCAATTTCTGGGGCACTGTGAACTGCACCAAGTATGCGCTCCCTTATCTTCTGGAGACGAAGGGCTCGGTGGTGGGAGTCATTTCCATCGCCGGCTATTCCGCCCTGCCTGCCAGGACGGGCTACTCTTCGTCCAAATATGCGATCAGGGGATTCCTCGACACGATCCGTATCGAGCATCTCTATGACGGACTTCACGTCATGGTGTTTGCCCCTGGCTACACCTCCTCCAATGTCAGGAACGCAGCACTGGTGGCTGACGGTTCCGCGCAGGGGGAGACTCCGCTCGACGAGGGCAAGCTGATGTCCGCCGAGGAGTGTGCAGAGTATCTTGCAAAGGGTCTGCGCAAGCGTAGGTCCGAAATGATATTGACCGGTCTCGGCAAGGTTACAGTCCTGGCTCACAGGCTTTTCCCGAGGCTTACGGATAAATTGACCTATAGTTTCATAGCCAGGGAGGCGGGCAGTCCTTTCCACAAGGAATAGTTCTGCCCTTTCCCGGGAGGAAATATCTGGATTATGGCAAAAACCGGGATACCCAGGAATCCGAAGATTTATCTTTGTCTTCTGATTCTTTTCGTCTTGCTCGTGGCGATAATGCCTAAGACGGGCAAGTTCAACTATGACTACAAGAAGGGTTCGCCGTGGACTTACGAGACCCTGATTTCGGAGATTGAATTCCCTATTCTGAAGACTCCTGAGCAGCTTCAGGCCGAGAAGGATGCGGCCGGCTCCAGGGTCGTTCCGTGCTACAGGCTATCGGAGGATGTGCTGCTGAAGATCATCGAGGACTTTTCAGGTCTTCGGATTTCAGACAATCCGGCTCTATGGTCATCCGTGCAGGAGGCCATCCTGGATGTCTATGACAAGGGAGTCATGGCCGACGAGGCCTCAGCTTCAGAGGAGAATCTGTCCTCTGTAAACCCCGTGATCTTCATACAGAAGGACAAGAGGGCGGTGAAATGTCCCGCTACCGACATATATACATTGTCGGGAGCGAAGGCTGCCGTGCTGTCCAGGGTGAAGAGGGAGTTTCCGGGCAGACCTGTCGATTCTCTCCTCACGGCTTCCGGAGTATTCGACATCTTTGCGCCCAACCTCATCTATGACAAGGAAACCACGGATCTGGTGCACGCCGAGTCTGTTGACTTCATATCTCCTACAAGAGGCTATGTCAATGCAGGACAGCTGATTGTGACCAAGGGGGAGATAGTCACTGCCGAGATTGCCCAGATGCTGGATTCGTACAAGGCGGAATATGAGGCCAGCCTCGGATACGATGGGCCGAGGGCATTGCTGTGGACGGGAAATGCTCTCATCGCCCTTGCCCTGATATTGATTCTCTTCCTGTCGATATTCTACACCAATCCGGCGATTTTCAGCGAAATGAACAGATTTGTCTATCTTCTGTTCATCTTCCTGCTGGCCGCTTTCGCATCGGTGAGCGTGGATGCGGCGGACCCGTCACTCCTCTATATGACGCCGTTTTCCCTGGAGGCACTGTTCCTGCTGGCATTCTTCAAGAAGAGGGTTGTGCTGCCGGTCTATGTCCTCTCCCTGCTGCCGCTTCTTATTTTCGCACATAACGGCATCGAGCTTTTCGTGCTATATCTCGTGGCCGGTGTCATCACGATGTACGTGTTCCAGTTCTACAACAGGGGCTGGCGTCAGTTTGTCACTGCCCTGATAGTGTTCTTCGCCCTGCTGCTGACCTTTGTAGGATTCAGGCTGATCAATGACGGCTCGGCATTCTCCGACTACACCCTGATGGCATATCTGTTCATCGGCTCGATACTGTCTGTGGCAGGATATCCTTTCATCTATCTCTTCGAGAAGATTTTCGGGCTGGTATCCAACTCCAGGCTTCTCGAACTGGCAGACACCAACAACAAACTGCTGAGGATCCTGGCCCAGAAGGCCCCGGGGACATTCCAGCACAGCCTCCAGGTGATGAACCTGGCTGATGCCGCTGCCCGCAGCATTGATGCCAATGTGCTGCTGGTCAGGGCTGGATCCCTTTATCACGACATCGGCAAGACTGAGAATCCTCTGTGCTTCGTCGAGAACGAGAGCCTCGGCACCGACTATCACCAGGGGCTTTCCCCTAAGGAGAGCGCGACCATGATCATCCGCCACGTGAAGGACGGAATGGCCCTGGCATCCAGGTATAATCTGCCTGAGGTGGTTTCAGATTTCATCCTGACCCATCACGGGACCAGCAGTACCGCATATTTCTACAACAAGTTCAAGGAGCAGGGCGGGGACCCGGATGATTCCGCGGCATTCTTCTATGACGGCCGTAAGCCATGGACCAAGGAGCAGACGATAGTGATGATATGCGATACTCTCGAGGCCGCCTCGAGAACATTGAAGGACAACTCGAAGGAGACGTTCGACAAGTTCGTCGAGGATATAGTCTCGGCCAAGATCAATGCCGGCCAGCTGGACGACTCCGACATTTCCCTGAAGGACCTGACCAGGATCAAATCCGTGCTCAAGTCCTATCTTGCACAGATTTACCACGAGAGGGTCGAGTATCCCAAGAACAATCCTTAGCCCTGAGGGACGATAGGAGGGGCAGACCGTTGATATTTCCAATGAAAATGATTAAATTTGCAGACTTTTTGCGGACTGTGCCCGGAGGTGCCGGAAATATTCTGCAGTTTGAACGGTAAAAATATAAAAATTACTATAGCAAATGAATATTGTAAAGAACCAGATTGACGATCTCAATCTCCAGCTGACTATCGAAGTAGCTCACGCTGATTACGCTGAAAATGAGAAGAAGGAACTCAACAAGTGCAGGAGGACTGCGGAGTTCAAGGGCTTCAGGAAGGGAATGGTACCTATGTCATTGATACAGAAGGTATATGGCGAAAGGGTTCTGGTGGACTCTGTCAACAGGATTCTCTCCGACGCCATCAACGGCTTCATCAAGGACAACAACATCAAGATGGTGGGCGAGCCTCTTCCGAGCGCAGACCAGGCCGAGCTCGAGTGGAAGTCCGGCAATGACTTCACATTCAGGTTCGACATTGCGACAGCGTCAGAGGTGAACTTCGAACTCGGCAAGGACGACAAGATCACTTACTACAACATCGAAGTGAGCGACATCGCAAAGAAGGAGATGAAGGACAATCTTCTCCGCCAGTTCGGCTCTCTCGTTGACGCGGAGACCGCAGGCGAGGAGGATTTCGTGATCGTTGATTTCTCCCAGGAGGGCAGGAATGTCGAGGGCGCCTATGTGGCTGTCAGGAATGTGGCCGGCGACGCAAAGGCCAAGTTTGCCGGAGCAAAGGTCGGCGACCAGTTCGATGTCAATGTCAATGAGGCTTTCACGGACGAGACCGACAGGGCATACATGCTCAAGGTGAAGAAAGAGGAGCTTGCAGGCATCACGCCTGAGTTCCACGTTACCGTGAAGGAGGTCAAGACTTTCGCCCCTGCAGAGGAGAACCAGGAGAACTACGACAAGATCTTCGGAGAGGACAAGGTTCACAATTCAGAGGAGTTCGACAAGGCTGTCGAGGAGCGTCTCGTGGAGAACTACAAGCAGGAGTCCGACTACAGGCTCTCAAAGGACATCAGGGACTATCTCATGAAGAAGGCCGATGTCAAGGTACCTGAGGAGTTCATGAAGAGATGGCTGCTCAGTATCAATGAGGGCAAGTTCACCATGGAGGAGATCGAGAAGGAGGCACCTGCATTCTTCGAGGATTACCGCTGGCAGCTCGTGAGGAGCTATCTTATGGAGAAGTTCTCCCTCGATATAAAGAAGGAGGAGGTCGAGGAGGCTGCAAAGGCCTACGTTGCATACCAGTATGCACAGTACGGAATGGGCAACGTTCCGGATACGATTCTCGCCGAGAGCGCAGAGCGCGTGATGAAGGACGAGAATACCAGCCGCAGAATTATCGAGAACGTTGAGAACCAGAAGGTTATCGAGGCTGTTAAGGGTGTTGTCTCCCTCAGGAAGAAGACCGTTTCAGTCGAGAAGTTCCGTGAGCTTTAATATTGTCTCAGTCAAGAGTTGCATATCAGATACTTCAATATGAGAAGCGAATTTGATAAATTTGCGAATATGGGTCGTGGAATCAGTTCCATGACCCTTCATCGTTATCATTCGGCGGTTGATTCGTACATCAATCCTACGATTATCGAGGAAAGGAAGCTCAATGTGGCCTCGATGGACGTGTTCAGCAGGCTGATGATGGACAGAATCATCTTCCTCGGCGTGCCGATTGACGATGACGTGGCCAACATCATAGTTGCCCAGCTGCTTTTCCTGGCCTCAGCCGATGCCAACGCCGACATCTCCCTCTATCTCAATACTCCGGGAGGCCAGGTGTCCTCGGGTCTTGCGATCTATGACACGATGCAGATAATCGAGCCGGACGTGGCCACGATCTGCACCGGCATGGCTGCCTCGATGGGTTCGGTCCTCCTCTGCGCAGGAGCCAGGGGCAAGCGTTCAGCCCTGCAGCACAGCCGCGTTCTGATTCATCAGCCTCTCGGCGGTGCCCAGGGACAGGCTTCCGACATTCTCATTGCCGCACACGAAATCGAGAAGACAAGGACCGAGCTCTACAATATCATTTCAGAGCATTCCGGACAGCCGTACGAGAAAGTCTTCGCTGACGGCGACAGGGATTTCTGGATGACTGCGGCAGAGGCTAAGGAGTATGGAATGGTAGATGAAATATTGAAAGGAAGGAAATAGTGGCAAAGAAGAACAACAGGAATGAACCTTGCTGCATGTTCTGCGGAAGGCCGGAAAGCCAGGTCCCGTTTCTTTTCAGCGGACTTCAGGACGCCCATATCTGCAGTGACTGCATAATCAATGCGGCTGACTATCTGAAGTCTGCCCAGCAGACGTATGAGCCGGCTGAGGGCCCGATCTCAAAGCTGAAAAAGCCTAAGGAGATCAAGGAATTCCTCGACCAGTACGTGATCGGGCAGGACAGGGCGAAGAAGCTTCTGTCCGTGGCTGTCTACAATCATTACAAGAGAATCAACCACAATCTCGTGGACAAGCCGGACGACGGGATCGAGCTGGAGAAGTCCAATATCCTCCTCGTAGGTCCGACGGGTACCGGCAAGACATTGTTGGCCAAGTCGATAGCCAAGCTTCTCGACGTTCCGTTCACGATAGTTGACGCTACGGTGCTGACTCAGGCCGGCTATGTGGGAGAGGATGTGGAGAGCCTTCTTTCAAGACTTCTGCAGGAGGCTGACTACAATCTCCAGAAGGCCGAGAGGGGCATTGTCTTCATTGACGAGATTGACAAGATTGCCAGGAAGGGAGACAACCCGTCCATCACCCGCGACGTGTCCGGGGAAGGCGTTCAGCAGGCCTTGCTGAAACTCCTCGAGGGCAGCGTAGTCAATGTACCTCCTCAGGGCGGCCGAAAGCATCCTGAGCAGGAATTCATTCACGTGAATACCCAGAACATTCTCTTCATCTGCGGCGGAGCATTCGAGGGAATCGAGTCCAGGATAGCCCAGAGACTCAATACCCAGGTGATCGGCTTCGGCTCCAATGAGCGCAGCAGAATTGACAGGGAGAATCTCCTCAAATATGTATCTTCCGAGGATCTCAGGGCATACGGACTGATTCCTGAGATTATCGGAAGGCTTCCGATTGTGACTTATCTTGACCATCTTGACAGGGCGAGTCTGCTCAGGATTCTGACCGAACCGAAGAACGCCCTTCTCAAGCAGTATGAGAAGAGTTTCGAGTTGGACGGGATGAAACTCATAATCGAGGATGGCGTCAAGGAACTCATTGTCGATACGGCAATCAAAAACAAACTTGGGGCGAGGGGACTTCGTTCAATCTGCGAGAAGATTTTCGACGATGCGATGTTCGAGGCTCCTTCGTCCAGGAAGAAGGTTTTCACCGTGGACCTGGAGTATGCGAAGAAACATCTTGAGGATGAAACCGGTACAAGATGACCTGTCCTGCATTGGATTTTCACGGGCGGCAGCTGCTTTTTATGCGGTTGCCGCCCGTATTTTTATGCACCGCTGAATTGAGAAAATGTTTGAAAAGTAGTATATAGCGGAACCATTATAGTCAAATACGGACTTTTTGTGGTAAATAAGTGTTTCTTGCAAAAAATTACGTAACTTTGTATGTCGAAGTGATAGTATTTGCGGGGAAACATTATAGGAAAACATTGATATGCGAGGATTACGTATCCCATGCCTTATGGCATTCATCATCCTCCTCTCTCTGGAAGGATGCGGACTGCAGCGGCGCCTTCAGCGTATTAGGCAGAACAATGATGCAGTCGAACTTAACAGGATTGACGGAGGTGACTCTTCCGAGTCCGGAAATGACACAGACACATCAACAAATTACAAGATTGTCAACGAGGAGTCTGCTGAAGATACCTCAGTAGAACCGACTTTGATGAATGCCGTTCTGGATTCGGCGACAGGCGAGATGGTTCCGACAGAGGAACTCCGGGCCGCCAGGGTGGTCAGCCGCAGATATCAGGTCGCCGAAAGGAACGGAATGGTGGAACTGCCTTTCGATATTCTCGTGCCGCAGGAACTGCTGGCGGCCAGGTGGCAGGTAAGGATTGTCCCGGAACTGGCCCTCGAGGGGGACAATCTGAATGACACCACGGATCTTCTTCCTGTCTATGTCACCGGAGAGACATTCAGGGGAAAGCAGCTGAAGGGCTATCAGAGATATGAGAACTTCCTTTCCGGCATCGTCTCCGATACCACTCTCTTTGTAAACCGCTTCCTTCTCGAAAGATTCATCGAGAGGAATATTCCGGACCTGTATGCTCTCAAGACCGATTCTACAGAAGTGTCCTACGAGGAATTCATCAGCCGTTACGACGTCAATGCACAGCAGGCCATCGAGCATTACACCAGGGAAAGGATGAAGATCCGGAATGAGAGGAAGATGGCTTCCAGCGGGGACGTCTTCAACAGGCTTGTCAAGGTGCCTATCGATTCATCGAAGGTGCGTCTCGATACCGTGATAGTGAACCCGGACGGAGACTACATCTACCGGTATGTGCATACCATCCAGACCCGCAAGGGCTTGAAATATGCATACATAGCCCTCAATTCATCGCTGTATGACCAGGCACGCCAGGTTTACGTGATGCCGAAGACCGACTCCATCGAGTATCCTATCAGTTCGCTCTCCCATTTCGTGAGGGACATCACGAGATACAAGATGAAGACCATCTGGCGTCATCAGGAGGCCAATTCCACCAGCCACATCGCCTTTGCCGTGGGCAAGAGCAGGATAGACAGGAATCTCGGGGACAATGCCGCCGAGCTAGACATGATTGCCCGAAGGCTCAGGGATCTGATGCAGGACAAGGAATTCGACCTGGACTCCATCATTGTCAATGCAACCTGCTCTCCTGAAGGACGTTACGCCATCAACGAGAGGCTGTCGAGGGAGAGGAGTGCGAGCGTCACCGGCTATTTCAGGGATTACATCAGGCATTATCAGGATTCCGTCAATGCGGAAAGAGGTTTTTCAGTAGGCGAGGACGGACACATTGCGGACAGCGAGGCGAAAGTCTTCGACATTCCGATGATTCCGACCTATACTCCTGAGGCCTGGGAGCTTCTCGATTCCCTTGTACGCTATGACAGGAACCTGCCTGAGGAACAGAAGTCGGCATATTTCCGGCTCGCATCGGAGAACAGGCGCAGTCTTGACCGCCGCGAGTATGCGATGCAGAAGGCCCCGTATTACAGATATGTGAAGGATAGATTCTATCCTCAGCTCCGGGCCGTGAATTTCAATTTCAACATGCACCGCAAGGGAATGGTGGAAGAGTTCATCCAGACCGAGGAGGTGGATACGGCATATATGAGGGGAGTCCAGATGCTCAGGGACAGGGATTTCAAGGGAGCTGTCGAGATTCTTCAGGATTATGACGATTTCAATGCGGCACTCGCCCTCATGTCCGTGGACAGGAACCTTGCTGCTGTACAATGTCTCGAGGATGAGGAAGATACAGCCGACGTCTGCTATCTCAGGGCGATTCTCTGCTCGAGAATGTCTCAGGAGGAAGAGGCCGTGTCCTGGTTCAGGAAGGCCTGCGAGATGGACAGAATCTACAAGTTCAGGGGCAATCTCGATCCTGAAATCAGCACATTGATAAGAAAATACGGACTTGACAAGGAGGGAGCTCAGTTATGAAAAGATTGATTTCCGCAATATTGGCATTCTGCGTTTTGGCCGCCGTGTCATATGCCCAGAAATATGGCTACACGGACAGGTTCAAGGACAATTGGTATATTTCAGGCGGACTTGGAGTCAATGCGCTCAATCAGGATGTAGGAGTATTCGACTCTCCGGCCCGCTTCGGCCTGGACATCACCGCCGGCAAATGGTTTTCCCCGATGTTCGGGGCCAGGGCCGGATGGCAGGGGACAGGCATCGCGACACAGGACTTGTCCCTGGGCTACAATTACTTACACGGAGATATACTCTGGGATATTCTCGGCACTGCCGAGGGTGCCGCTCCAGACAGGTTCTGGAGGCTGGCTCCATATGTGAACATGGGCCTTGTGCTGTGCACATCCGACGGCTCTCTTTTCTCAAAGGGATTCGGAGCCGGTCCCGGCCTGCTGAATACCTTCAGAATCGCTCGCGGCCTGGATGCATACATAGATCTCCGCACGACCATGTTCACCGAACGTCTTGTCGGCTCGGCCTCGGGTGCGGCAATGATGTTTTCAGCTCTTGCCGGCCTTCAGTACAGTCTCGGCAACCAGGGCTGGGATGACAGGGAGGCGGATGGCGGCAGGAACGGACGCTTCTTTGACGACTGGTTCCTCTCCGCCGGACTCGGTGCGAATGCCGTGACGAATGCCCGCGTATGGACCGGGACATTTACACCGACGGTCGAGATTGCAGTCGGAAAATGGTTCTCCCCTTATGCCGGAGCCAGGCTTGGAGTCCAGGGTCTTGACATCATGGAGCCGGCCGGAGACGAAAAGTTCAGATATGCCTATGTCCACGCCGACGCGATGTGGAACTTCACCAATACTGTCCTTCGCCGCAAGACCGGGCACATCTGGAATGCCGTGCCTTACGCCCATATCGGGGTAATCAATTCCTTCCACCGGGGCGGGGGACTCTTCAAGAGGGAGTTCGCCGCGGGAGCCGGACTTTACAATGCTTTCCCTCTCAACTCCCACGTGGATTTCTATGCAGACTTCAGGGCTGCTCTTCTGAACGGAAGGTCCGCGGGAAAGAAAGGCGGGGCGCTTCTGCAGCCTTCCATCCTTGCCGGTTTCGCCTACAATATCGGCGGCAGCAGGTGGATGGGAAGGGATGGCCGTCCTCATGACGGATATCGGCAGGAGGACTATGTTCCACAAGGCCCTCTTCAGTACAATGGCTTCTTCGGCAACTGGAGTGTCTATGCCGCAGGCGGTGTCACCGGCTTCCTCAAACAGATACGCGGTCTCGATGTCGAGTCAATCAGGCCTGCTTTCGAGCTGGGACTGGCCAAGGGCTTCTCTCCGTCGTTCGGAGGCAGGCTTGGCCTGCATCATTCCTCTCTCAGGACGGATGCGGCAACTTATGGCTGGAACTACGTGCACGGTGACATTCTCTGGGACATCAAGGGAACATTCAGGAAATATGACCCTGACAGAATATGGAGCATTGCCCCTTATATGGCAATGGGAGCATCCTTCGTCACCAGGTCCGGAAGGACGAGCTCCAATTTCGCCTCAGGACCGGGTCTTCTCAACAGCTTCAGGTTCAATGACTGGATGGGTGCTTTCGTGGATCTCAGGGGAGTCCTGCTTTCCGAGAGGCAGTTCGGAAGCAGTGGCGGATATGTGCTGAACGCTTCCGCAATGGCCGGCCTCACCCTCAACATCGGCAAACCACGCTGGGATGACAGGGGAACAGGAATATTGCTGAACGGTTTCGGGGAGAACTGGTTCGTGCAGACAACGGGCGGATTCGGCCTTGTGCTGGATACCAGGCAGAGATTCAACGGCCGTCCGGGACCTGCGATTGACATAGCGGTCGGAAAATGGTTCTCTCCTGAATGGGGAGCCCGCATAGGATATCTTTTCGAGAATTTCGTGAAGGATGACAATTCCGAGTTCGACAGCGGATACGTTCACGCAGACGTGCTCTGGAACATGTCCAATGCCATCGGAGGATACAAGGCAGACAGGGTTTACACTATATCGCCTTATCTCAATTTCGGCGTGACGAATGTCCGCAATCATTTCAGCGGCAGGCTGGGCAAGGATTTCTCCGCAGGAGCCGGTCTCCTGAATGACTTCAAGGTGGACGACAGGATGAGCTTCATCATTGACCTGAGAGCCCGTGCTGTGACAGGCAGGCTAACCGGAAAAGGCTCAGGCAGGGCGCTCGCCGGCGAGGCTCTCTTCGGACTTTCCTGCAATCTCGCCCGGGGAGGCTGGCGTCCTGAGCGGGACAATGAGGATCTGAGAGGCCCATGGGCCATATCGACCAATCTGCTTTCCCTCGTGGACCTTGCGACTCTCAATCTCGGCCTGGAGTATGCGGTCGGAAGACATTGCTCCCTCGACATGCAGATGGAGTACAATGGATGGAACTTCAATCACCGGGACAGGAAGCGTTCTTTCAGCGTCGGCGCAAGATACTGGCCATGGTATGTTTACAGCGGTGTCTGGGTGAGGGGCTTCGCCGGGGCGGAGGACTGCGATGCGGAGAATCTCCCTCTCAAGTATCTGAACGGGACGAGCGACAGGTTCGGTGCAGGTCTTTCGGCAGGTTATTCCCTTATGCTGGCCAAGCATTTCAATCTCGACTTCGGTCTCGGCTTCTGGGGCGGAGTCAGGCATTCATATCAGGGAGCCTGGAACGGCTTCATAGCTCCTAAAGACATCCGGATTTCGCTGATGTTCGTACTCTAGAGGGGCCCGAAATCGCAGATGTCCATATTGTCCATATCCAATCTGCTGATTATCAGCGGGTTGGATTTTTCATTTGTCCATATCGTGAATGCAGTATTTTCAATATAATGTCATACCTTTGCACCATCGGAATTGAAAATAGTATAAACGATATGAAAAGATTATTTGCATTTTTGATTGTGACAGTCCTCTGCAGCTTCACGATGTCGGCTGCAAGACAGGACAACATTGTCTCCGCCAGGCTGGTGGACAAGAGTGACGGCAGCGCCCTCGGCTGGGCTACCGTGGCGGTAAGGGATGTGGAGGGAAACATCACCGCCTGCACGACCACTGACGAGAATGGAAAATTCCAGGTCAATTTCCCTTCTTCCCATAAGATGACAATCTCCCTTATAGGATATAAGGATGTGGTGCTTGTCAGCCTTGCTGACGGGGCTGTGGTCGAGATGGAGGCCGACAGGGAGAGCCTTGCGGCCGCCACTGTGACGGAGAAGGTCCAGCTGGTCGAGATGAAGGTGGACAAGGTCGTGATGAATGTCAGCCAGAGCGCATTTGCCCAGGGCTCAACGGGAATGGACCTTATAAAGAAGGCTCCGGGAGTAGTCATCGACAAGGACGGCAACATTACTCTCAACGGCAAGTCCGTGGCGGTGTGGATTGACGGAAGACCTTCCTATATGGACGGAAAGGCTCTGGAGGCATTGCTCCGCTCCACTCCGGGCACCAGCATCGAGAAATTCGAGCTCATTGCCAATCCTTCCTCCAAGTACGATGCCCAGGGTCAGGGCGGTATCATCAACATCAAGACCAAGAAGAATGCTCTGGCAGGCTTCAACGGCTCTCTTGGCGCAACCGTGGGCGGCATGTATTTCGGCCGTACGGACCGTTTCCTCTGGCAGGAGGATTTCTGGGCCAACATCAACTACCGCTCGAAGAAGACCAACACCTTCCTCAATGTCTATGAGGGTGACTACAAGACGGATATGAATTTCGCAACCGATCTTGAGACAGTTACCGAGATGGGGCCGTTCAGGCAGAGGACGGAGTCTCTCCAGTGCAATGACTACAAGGCCATGAACATCAAGCTCGGAAATGACTGGTTCATCGATGACAAGAACATTTTCGGTGTGATCCTGAATGTGCCGGGCTCCTGGAATTTTATGGGAAGAAAGGGGGATGAGCCATTCAACGGCTCCAGCGTGCAGGAGGTTGCCGGATTGAGGACTGAGAACCTCTCCGCTACTGACAATGACTCCAAAAGCCTGACTGCCAGTGCCAATGTCAATTATACACATATTTTCGACGAGGCAAGGTCATCTGAAATCACTGCCAATCTGGACTGGTACCGTACCGGTTCCAAGTCTTACAACACAATTCTGAGCAGGGACTACATCGCAAGTGAGGAATATGTGGAGACTGACAAGGTGATTGACAACAATTCCACCGTGAGCATCTATTCGGCCAAGGCTGACTGGCAGACCATGTGCTGGAAGAATGCAATGCTGGAGGCCGGCGGAAAATGGGCAGGTTCCTTCACTGACAACAAGATGCTCAAGACAGAGACCTCGATGCCGGACAACCGCAATGATTTCACTTATCAGGAGCATATTGCCGCATTGTATGTGAGCATTGCAAAGCCTTTCGGCAAGTTCAGCGTCAAGGCCGGCCTCAGGGGAGAGTACACCCATTCCTACGGAGACTGGAAAACTGCCGGCACGGATACCCGCAGAAGTTATTTCGACCTTTTCCCGACTGTTTTCGCCGGCTGGAATCCTTCGCAGAACTTCATGATGAACCTTTCCTATACAAGGCGCATCCAGAGGCCGAACTATTACAATCTCAACCCTGCCGAGGAGTATCTCGACGCTCACAGCTTCGTGGTTGGAAATCCTGACCTCAAGCCTCAGTACACCAACTCCGTGAGCCTCTCAGCCGTCTTCTTCAAGAACTTCTCGGTGGCTGTGGGATATGACCACAACAGGGACATGTTCAATCAGCTGCCTTCCTACAGGCAGAACGGCGATCAGATTCTAACCTGGGGCAACTTCGGATATTGCCACATGGCATTCCTCTCGGCCAATATCTCCGGTTTCCAGATTGCGAAATGGCTGCAGTGGACATTGAACCTGAACGGTCTCTACTCTGACAACATCGACGTGAATCTCCGCAACAGGAGCTTTATGTTCGCAGGCTATACGGATTTCACATTCATTCTTCCGAAAGACTGGAAAATCCAGATTGACGGACGTTACAATTCTCCTATGACCTGGGGATATTTCAGGCTTGAACCGGTATTCATCAGCAATCTCGGCATAAAGAAGAATTTCCTCGAGAACCGTCTTACGCTTTCTGTCGATGTGGACAATCTTTTCCGCAGCCAGAAGCAGGACCTTACCGTCGTGGGCGGTGCGGACAAGAATGTGACCCTGTCCAAGAGCTACCTGCACTACGATAGCCAGAAGGTGAAGATCGGCGTTTCCTACAACTTCGGCCAGGCTCAGCGTACACGCTACCGCAAGGTCGGCAATCTCGAGGAGTCCTCAAGAACATCAGGCACCGGTATCGGTGGTTAGGATACGGTGCCTGAATGATAGGGAAGTCATTGATCTTCAGTCGTTCGGATGAAGGAAATTGATGTCGTCAAACCACGTTGGAGTAGTCTTGAGCTCAATGTCATAGCCGTTTACGGCCTCCTTCAGGATCTTGCCTGAGCCTTCATCGAATTTCCAATATGCACACAGACCGGGGCTGTCCACAGGGACGGCCCTGTTCATTGCATCCTGTATGGTGGACTGGGCGAGGCATTTGTTCCAGAGCCTGATCTGGGCGAGGGAGTAGAACTGCATGTAGCCGAGTCCGCTGCAGAGATTGAGCCTTCCGAATGAGAATGTGCGGCCTGCCGTGAACTGGAGGTCGGCATCCTTCTCTCCATTGATGTAGAGCTGCATCAGATCGTTGCTGTAGGTGTAGCACACGTGATACCATCTGCCTGCTTCCCATGGATGGCTGTGGTCGTCCAGATAGACTCCGTCGAGCTGGTTCTGGAACCAAGGCCCGTCTCCGGCTGCATTCTTCGCCCACCATCTGAAGTAGAATGTCCCGAAGCCGAGAGGGGAGGAGTTGCTGTAGAATGCGTTGTTCCCGTCCTCGGCATCCATCATCATCCAGAATTCCAGTGTCCATTCGCTCAGGTTCTTGAGCTGTGGATTGTCGAAGGTGACGCTGCAGCCTCCTGAATTGGTGGCGGTGAGCTTGGGAGCCTTCTGGATATTCGGGGTCATCAGTATGAACATAATGTGCCTTGCGTCCCCGGCAGTGCCGACTGGGCCGCTGACGGACTCGATCTGCAGCGGAATGGCGTAGGCTTCGCCGTTAGGGGATGTGAACTCCCTGATTTCCAATGTTACAGTCTTTGCGAGGCTGCCGGCCTCGATGCTTACCTTCCTGTCGAATGCCAGGTATTCCTCAGGGAGGATGAGATAGGATGTGCCTTTCCGCTCATTGTAGCCGGCGATGAAGTCCCCGTCCATGCCGAGGCTTACCTCAATGTCGGTGTCCAGGGCCTTTGCGAGCCTGATTGTCAATGTCCTTGTGACTGTTCCCTCCACGATGATGCTCTCCACCTGCTGGTTGAACTTGTCTTCAGGGGCAGCTTCGGAGATGAATACCGCATTGTCGATGACGCTGTATTCTGCATTGTCGCAGGAGGCGGCCATTATCAGGGCGGCCGCTGCCATTATCATTTTCCTTTTCATAATCATTCTATTTGCGTGCGGGATTCATCTGCTGGATTGCCGCCCGCAGATGGTAATAGTCACTCTTGCTTCGTCCGAGATTGAACCTGTATGCCCCTACACCGCCTGTACGGCAGCCCGGGAGATTCGGACGGTAGTACATGGCCATTCCCATAAGGGACCAGGTGTGGATTCCGTCGCGGGTGATGAAGTCGCAGCCCCCGCTGGTCTGGTACTTCTCGAAGTCCTCGCACCATACCGTTTTCCTCATTATGGTCTCCTCGTCCTCGAGAACGCCGAATTTTGCCAGCAGCCCGCTGAATCGCTGGTCGAGATTGTAGTCGCCCGGGCAGTAATAGGCCTGGATGATGTAGTAGTCGAGGAGAGGACCGGTCTCCGCAAGCAGGGTCTGCGGCTCCCCGTCCACTGCCAGAATCAGGTCTGAACCGGATGTTGGCCCCATGTGATTGGCTATCTCCGAGAGAAATACGTGCATTGCGGCAGGGGAGCCGGAGATATTGCCCCTGTAGCCGAAGTTGGGCTCGTAGTCGAAGTCGCAGCCGTCATAGCCGTAATGTTTCACGGTATCCACGATGGCCCTGGCGTATTTCCTTATGGCCTCGTCGGCTTCAGCGCTTCCGTCGTACGAACTGCCGTTCCAGCCCCAGTATTCCAATGCTGTGTGGCCTGCAGGGGTGATTTCCCTGCCTATGTCCACCACATGCTGGCACCAGAGAACCTTGGTACCCTTCTTCGTCTGCACCTCCTTCATGTCTGCCTTCTGCTCCTTGGAGAGGCCGGTCTTGCCGCCCCAGATGGAAACCACGTCCATGGAGTCAGGTATGCCCCTGAGCTGGTTGTAGAGGTTGCTGCCGGTTCCTGTCCATCCGCTGAACCATCCGAAACAGATGGCGTGGTCGGTTTTCTTGTAATCCCGGAGGGCCTGGTAATATGCCTCGGAATTGATGTTGACCGGGTCGTGGAATTTCGGGTCCGGATCCGTCCATTCCGAGCAGGATGCGACGCAGATTGCAAGCGCCGCCGCTAGTATCATTGTCTTTTTCATCTTCATCAATATTGACCGTTTGACTTGAGAGCCCACCAGAGGTCGGCATTGTCACTGTCCTGTCCTCCCTGGAGGAATGCGCAGGCTGCCTCGGTATTGGCCCTGTTGCCATTGTATTCGCTCTCGGGGAAATGCAGGCGCCTCATCTGTCTCTGGAGCCCGCAGCCGTCCTGGGATGCGCTCTTGACAGGAGGGAAAATCTTCGGATATCCTGTCCTGCGGAAATCTGACCAGCCCTCGAGAGGGTTGAGCAGGTTCGCAATCCATTTCTGGGTAATGATCCGCTCCAGCTTGGTCTGGAATGTGTCGCCATCGTTCCATGCGATGGTGACCGTGGACTGGTTCGTGTAGCTGTCAATGGAGGATTTCGGGTCCGTGTGGTTGCCTGGCCTCTTTTCCGAGTCGGCCATATATTCATCGGCACCCGCCACATTGAATTCCTCGAAAGACTTCCTGATGCCTTCCTCGTAGAGTTCCCTGGCGGTTCCGCCCATATCCCAGCCTCTCAGCGCACCTTCCGCGCGGAGGAACCAGGCCTCGCTGGCGTACATTATCGGCATAGGGTTGGCTCCTGCGTCCTTGAGCCCCTTGTTGGCCACCCTGGCAATCCTGAATGAGCTGTAACCGTTGTAGTCGGCAGGTACAGGAGGTTCGTTGGTCCCGGATCTGACTCCGATATAGCCTCCGCCAAGGCTTTCGTCCGCCTCGGTGAAATACGCCGCCCTTCTCGGGTCCGCATATCCGTTCATATAGGATACTAGGCAGGCATTGGCCTTGAGCTCGCCCCAGCCGTCCACAATCTTGTAGCCGTTGTTGGTCTGGCCGCTGTTGGTGGTGTCGTAGGCACTGTCATCAATCCCGCTCAATACGCCCGATGCCACGGCCTCCTCGGCCTTTGTCCTGGCAAGTTCAGGTGCAATGCCGCTGATTCTCATTGCCATGCGGAGTTTGAGAGTATTGGCGAACTTCAGCCATCTGCGGCAGTCCCCGCCATAGATCTGGTCGATTTCATTGAGGTCGTCATTGACTCCTGAACCTGCGTCGGTGAGGGTGCGGATGACTCCGTCCAGGTCATCGAACAGGGCCTTCCATACGGTCTCCTCGTCATCGTACTCCACGTAGATGTCTCCGGCCCTGACCTTGGTGTAAGGAATCGGGCCCTGGAGTGATGCCACTTCCTGCATTGCGAAGATGCGGGTGAGCTGGGCGATGGCGTAGATTATGCCCTCCTCCTTGGTGCTCTCCTTGATGATGAAGTAGTTGGAGTAGATTTTGGTGAAGAAGGTGTTGGTCGTGGACTGGTTCCAGCCCTCTTCCGCATTGAAGTAGGCGAAGGTGGCGGTTCCCTTGCCCCAGTTGTGAGGAGCCGTGATCTGACCGCTGTAGCAGGCCCACATGCAGTTGTTGAACTGGCATTCGTTCTGCTGCGGGCTCGCATATACATTGAACATCGAGCTCAGCAGATCCCTTACCGGCACTGTGGTCGGCTGGTAGGGATTGCGGTTGTATTCTTCGAACTTGCCGATGCAGCCGGAGAGGCATATTGCTGCGGCGAGTATGCAGATTATCTTTTTCATATTCTGTATCATGCTTTCAATCATTGGGTTATACGTTAAAACTGAAGCCGGACATTGAAGCCGGCACTTCTGGTGCTCGGAAGCATGAATGAGTCGAAGCTCTGGTAGTAGTTGGATGACACCGCAGTGGTGAGTTCCGGGTCGAACGGCGCCTTGCAGTATATCATCCAGAGGTTCCTGGCGACGAATCCGAGAGTGATTCCGCATTTGTCCGCGAACCATTTCCGAGGAAGCGTGTAGTTCAGGCTCATTTCCCCGAGCCTGAAGTTGGTGGCGTCGTAGGTGTAGTTCGTGACAATGCTGGATATGGTCTGGAAATAGTTCTTGGCATTGACCGTGCCCTGGTTGACCGGTACACCGCCATTGTCCCTTGCCGCTGCCGAGGCCTCCGAAACTCCGTATCTGTCGAGAGTGGCCTGGGTCTCGCTGATGACAATGCCGCCAATCCTGCCGGTGAACGTCATTCCGAGGCTGATGCCATTCCATCCGAAGTCGAAGCTCAGACCCATGTTGGCCTTCGGGAGGATGGAGCCGATCTTGAATCTCTCCACCGTCTCGACTGCAAGTCCGGTGTTCGGGTCATCGAGAATGTAGCCGTTGAGATCCCTCTTGATTCTCTTCGAGGCATATACGTCACCGGTGGAGCCTCCCTTGCGGAGAATGATGCTGGCGTCAGTCTGGCCGAAGCCGCCGACACCGAGTTCCTCCATCCTGATGGTTTCCCCGGTATAAGGGTTGAGGGCACCGTCAGCGAGTCTCATCACCCGGTTCCTGTTCATTGTCAGGGTGTAATGCGCCCCGAACGAGAAGTCGTTCCACTTGTGGTCATATCCGAGGGCCATTTCGATTCCCTGATTCATAATGTCGCCGCTCTGTATGGCTATGGAAGAGTATCCCGACGATGAAGGAAGGGATGCGGAGAATGTCTGGTTGAGGGTGTTGGAATGATAGAATGTGAACTTCAGGCTGAGGTCGTTGAAGAAGTTCGCATCGATTCCGACCTCCCAGGACCTGGTTCTTTCAGGCTTCAGGTCGTAGTTCGGATAGGATGTGGTGGTGTTCCACGATTTGCTCTGCTCATTGTAAGGGTAGGAGGCTGTGGTCATATACCTGCCGTAGGAATTGCCCACTTCTGCGTATGAGCCCCTGACCTTCAGGAATGAGAGCCAGTCCGGTGCATCGAAGAGGCTTGAGATGATGGCAGAGAGTCCCGCACTAGGATAGGAGAATGACTTGTAGTTGGAGTAAGCCAGCTCGGACTCCCAGTCTGTTCTCTCCGTCACGGTGAGGTAAATGAGTGATTTCCAGCCGATTTCCGCACTGGCAAATACGGCCTGCGCCTGGTCGTGCCATCCGCCCTGCTTCGGTTTCCATCCGCGCTCGAACTTGATGTTGTGGACCGCGAAGAAGTTCGGTATGTCGAGTCCTCCGTCGTATCCGATGTATTCCTGACGGGTATCGTCAATGCTGGCTCCGACATTGATGTTGACAGACCAGTCGCCGAACTTCCTGTCCATCGTGGCAATGACGTCGGCGTAAGTGCTGAACAGTGAGGTCTGGATGTCCCTGTAGTTGCCGTGCTCGCCGGAGAAGAGCAGGTCGGTGGAGGCGTACATCTTGTAAGTCAGCCTGTTGGCATAATTGTCAACCTTCACCCTGCCGCTTATGTTGAGCCACGGGGTTATGTTGTATTTCAGGGAGGCGTTCAGCATATACCTGGTCTTCCTGTTCTCCCTGAGCTCCCTGTTCTGTACCCAGTAAGGGTTCTGGAGCCCGGATGTGACGCTTCCGTAAGGCCAGTACTGGACATTGTAGCCCTTGGCCTCGTCCCATCTCTCATAAAGCCTGATATTGTCGAAATCCTCACTTCTCGGCATGAGGTAGAGTCCCGGGAGAGGGTTGAAATACAGTCCCTGCGCCACGAGGTTCCGGTCATCCTGGAGAATGTAGTTGCCTCCGAAGTCGAACACGAGCCTGTCCCCGAGGAAGGTAGTGGTATTCCGCGCGGAGAAGTTGTAGCGGTTGTATCCGCTGTTCGGCAGGATGTTGGTGGAATTGGTTGCGGAAGCCGAGGCGTAGGTCTGGTTCTTCTGGTTTCCTGTGGAGAATGATATGGAGTTGATTTCGTCCAGACCGGTGCGGAAGAATTTCCTCGGATCGTAGTCATTGTCCACTCTCTCGCCCCAGGATGTGATGTCATTGGCATTGTTGCCGTATCTGCTCTGCATCTCGGGCATCTTCGCCACGGTGGAGAATGTGGTGGAGTTCGAGTAGGAGAGGGTGGTCTTGCCGGCCTGGCCCTTCTTTGTGGTCACGAGGACGACTCCGGCAGCTGCTGCATTGCCGTAAAGTGCTGCCGCTGAAGGGCCTGTAAGCATTGTCACGCTTTCGATGTCCTCAGGGTTGATATCGGCGACACCGTCAGTTCCAGGCTGGTCCGACATAATGCTGCCCGAGCCTCCGAGGTTCATGTTGTACATCGGTACACCGTCGATGACGTAAAGCGCAAGGTTGGACTTGGTTATGGACTTGACGCCTCGCATCACGACTCTGGAGCCTGAACCTGAACCGGATGCACCCGCATTGATGGTGACTCCGGCCACTTTTCCGTTGAGGGAGTTCACGAAGTTGGCATCCTTCACTGCGGTGAGCCTGCTTCCGTCCACTGCCTGGACATTGTAGCTCAACGCCTTCTCGGACCTCTTGATGCCGAGAGCTGTGACTACCGTTCCTTCGAGGAATTCGGAAGATGACCTGAGCTCGATCCTGAGCCTCTGCTGCCCGGTGTAGATGATTTCCACCGTTTCGTATCCGAGGCAGGAGATCTCGATCACTGCGTTCCTTGGCACTGATGACAATGTGAATTCACCGTTGATGTCGGTGACGGTGCCGTTGATGTTCTTTCCATCGGCTGAGTTTCCGGCTGTTCCTCCGGCCCGGCCGCTTTTGACAATGGCGGAGGCTCCGATGACCGGCCCGCTCTCATCCGTCACGATGCCCGATACAATGCCTTCTGTCTGGGCTGACGCCAATGTGGACGTCATCATCAGGGCTGCGGCAATAAAGGTGGACAAGGCTTTCGACAGTCTTGTCCCGATTAGCTTTTCTGACATAAAATCAATAATTCAAGTTTCAGACGCTAATATAACATTTCTTCCCTGAAAGAGCGGCATTGACGTGCTATTTTTTGGAGATTTGAATGAATACCCTTATATTTGTGATGTGTGGTGTAGTGTGGTATTTTTCCTACGCTATGTTTTGTTTAACAGCAGTGATTTTTATGAGAATTAAAATTTTTCTTGTTTCTGCAAGTCTGTTATTTGTGGTTAGCAGCGGCCGAACCTATGCCGGGGATACATTGCCGGCGACAGTTGGCCCTGAGACCCCGCATTGGTCTGTGACATGGAAAAGGCTCAATATGAGCGGTCCTGTAATGGAACTGGCCGGAAGGCTGAACCCTCTTCCGACCAAGTGCAATGCTCCCGGTCTCTGGTCCATCGGCTGCGAGACCCTCGACAGGGATTATGCTGATTTCGACAAATACAGGCCTTGGCTTTGTGAGATAGGGGCGAGGTCGGCGAGAATCCAGAGCGGCTGGGCAAAGTGTGAACCTGAGGCAGGGAAGTATGATTTCGGATGGCTGGACCACATTGTGGACGGATTGATTGAAGAGGGACTGACACCGTGGATGAGCCTCGGCTACGGCAATCCTGTCTATGGTGCGGAGAAGTCGCTTGGCTCCAGGATTTTTTCTGATGACAGGACAATGAAGGCCTGGCGTAAATATGTCAATGCCCTTGTGACCCGATACAGGGGCAAGGTCAATGAGTGGGAAATATGGAATGAACCGAATCTTGGAAGAGGGAACAATTCCGCTGCGGATTATGCCAACCTTGTCATTGCCACGGTAGCGGAAATCAAGAAGGTTTCTCCTGATGCGGTAATCATTGCCGGTTCGCTTTCGCGGATGCCATTGGATTTCACGTCCGACTTTCTGGACATATTGAAAAAGAAGAATGTGCTCGGTGATATTGACTATATCAGTTTCCATCCGTATTTTGAAAATCCGGATGATGCCGTTGACGGGATTCTGGAACTGGCTGAACTGGTGAGGTCGTACAACCCTGATATTAAGTTGTTTATGGGAGAATGCGGCTGTCCTTGCGTACTTGAATGGGCTCACGCCCTGAGGTATCACGAATGGAGTGAGTACAGCCAGGCGAAATGGGTTGCGAGAAGAATGCTCAATGACTGGTCGCTTGGAATCAGAAGTTCAATCTTCACCTTCGTTGATCTCCAGTATCCCAATATGATGCAGTCTTTCGGAATGTTGAGGACGAATCTGCTCAAGGAAGTTGTATACAGAAGGCCGGCATTCTATACTTTCCGGAATATTGTCAATGTGTTCAATCCCGGACTTGTGCCTGACAGGACGCTCGAGTATGACTGTAATTCTGCCAGGGAACTTTCGCTGACTGGTGTCAGGATTGGAGAGGATATTGCCGGAGCGGTGATGTGGTTCAGTGACAAGCTTCCGTCAGATGCCCTTGATTTTCAGGAGGTTGATCTTACATTGAAAGGAGTGGCACTGGCTGAACCCGTTCTTGTTGATCTCATCACCGGAAGGCTTTATAATGTAAAAAGGTACAGGGGAGATGTAATGGCCGGCAGGCAAAAATTTACCGGCCTCCAGCTATGGGACAGCCCTATGCTCCTGATTGACATGAAATTCCTGCCAGAAGGCTCGGTTTCCGTGCCGGTCAATTCTGACGGCAGTGTCAGGGATATGAAGTATTAGATACGAAGGACATTTCCACATTACTAAGGAATCTGTGCGAAATGGCCGGAGATACAGGTGCTTCCCGAGATGATTCTGTATGTCAATCTTCAGTGCTCAGTTTGTTGTAGACCCTGCGGCCTTCTTCGATGGCTTCGGAGGCTTCGCGGCCCGTGCTGGCAGATTCGGACAGATGCTTGTAGTCGAAGCGGGAAAGCGCTCGGGTCAGTTCGGCGACTTTGTCGAGTTGATCGGCGGCATTCCATTCGTCAATCAGAATGCGCATCTTCTCGTAATCCTGGATGCCCTCCACCAGTTTGTCGAAACGCAAACTGCTGCGGCCGTCAGGATATAACATATATGTGTCACCTGCGCACCAGGTACGGAAGCGGGTGTCTGTCATAGGGTCGGCGGTCCAGCTGTTCACTGCCCAGCGGAGATAACCATCATAGTCGGACGCAAGTGTCCTCCAGCCTATCCAGGCAGCTTCCGAGAGAGGGGAAATGGTGAATGTGTTCGGATATTTCTCGGCACAGCAGGTGTACCAGGTCGATATGTCCCCGCGAGCCCGTCTTTCGGAAATCGGAACAGGATGCTCCGCAAGGAATGACACGCAGTAGTCAGTCAGTTCGGCCTCAATTTCCGGATGCCTGTCTCCGGCAAGGGAAATTCCCATTTCCGGAGAGGCCTGCCTGATGATGCGTATAGCTTCAAGCATTCTCGGTACAGGCCGCTCGTCCATTGCAATCCTGGTTATTCCGAACCAGCCCTTCTCCTTCAGATGGCTTTCAAAATCTTTGATGAACGGTGTCCAGTAATCCGAGTAGGCCTTTTCTTCGGGAGCCGCCCTCATTGTCCTGAGAGTGTCACAGCTTTCCTCATAGTAGTCGAACTCGAGTTCCCACGGAATCATTGAATAGCAATTGATATATGAGTCAATGCCGAGAGACATCATCCATTCCACCCATCTGTCGAACACTTCATAGTCGTATTTCCAGGTACCGTCGGCCTTCAGGGTCTTGGTCACCATCGGTCCGTAAGCGTCTTCTGTCTGACCGTTCCAGGGACGGTTCATGATTGTGGCCGTTATGACTTTCTGCCCTGCATCGGCCAGCTTCTTCATTACAGGGCGCATATGGTCGAAATGCTCCTTGCTCCATAGCTCCACATTGTGGTAACGCGCTACGGAATAAGGATTCTGCCACAGGTCCAGATAGAATTTCCATTCCTCAGGAGAGGGGAGCGTCCTGTCGAGAACTTCAATCTTGAACGGGACTTTCCTTGCCCTGATACCCTTGGCCTTCACGGTCAGCCTGCCCTCGTAATGCCCGGCCGACGCATTCTCCGGGACTTTTACTGTAATCCATACCGGCTGCAATGCATTATCTTTCAGGTCTATGTATTCGCAATTGTCCACCAGGTCGGCCACCATCAGCGAGTCGAACTTGCCGACTGGCCTTTCTCCGCATTGACTGAATGAGTCAGCAAACACATCTCCCATCACATATTTGACAAAGCCTGCTTCAATCATCTCTGACGGAATCACGTCATTCCCCGATTTCAGGTCTGAAATCCCGATTCTGACACCGTCCGCTTCCCCGATAGTCCTGATCAGCAGCTGCGCCCAAATTCTCTCGCCCTTCCAGGCCGGGTGGCGGAATGCTGCAGGAGTCTTGGCGTCCTCGATTTCTTCAATGCTCATCCTGTCCGTAAAGTGGATGTCGGTGCTTACCCACATTGTCTCAAGTACATCTTCTCTACCGCAGGATACCGCAGCTAGCATTATCCAAAGGACTGATTTCAATGCTGTTCTCATAATGTGTCTGCTGTCAGGTTATATGGATTGTCCGAATATCCTCCAGAATATGTTTCCGGAAATGATAATTCTTCCTTAAGATTTGGCAGGATAGTCTCATTAATTTACATTGAACTTCACGGAAGTTCTGATGTCATCCGATGCTGCTCCGACGTAGGCGGTGAAACTGCCCTTCTCGAGAGTCCAGCCGTCAGTGCCGTAGAACTTGAGCATGTCGGCGTTCACAGGGAAGCTTACCCTGACGGTCTCGCCAGGCTTTATGCTGACCTTGCGGAATGCCTTGAGCTCCATCACAGGACGCTCCACGCTGCATTCGTCATCACCGATGTAGAGCTGGACGATTTCCTTGCCCTCTCGGTCGCCGGTGTTGGTGACATTGACGCTGACAGTGACCTTGCCGTTCTCCGACATTGTCGTGCGGCTGATTTCAGCCTCGGAATATGAGAAAGTGGTGTAGCTGAGTCCGTGTCCGAATGCGAAGAGAGGCTTGATGTCTTTCTTCTGGGCCCAGCGGTAGCCTACGAAAATGCCTTCGCTGTAATGAGCTTCGGTCGAAGCAGGGTCATAGGCGCCCAGAGCGTGGGCTCCGTTGTCCTCAAGCCTTACAGGGAATGTCACAGGAAGCTTTCCGGAAGGGTTCACGTCGCCGAAGATTATATCGGCCAGGGCAACTCCGGACTGCGAGCCGCAGTACCAGGCCTCCACGATGGCATTTACATTGTCAACCCATGGCATTGCGACTGCATTTCCGGAAACGATGACCACCGCAAGCCGAGGGTTTACCTTTGCAAGTGCTTCAATGACAGCATCCTGGCCGTATGGAAGACCGAGCCCGAACCTGTCTGAATCCTCGCAGTCCTGATGGCTGGACTTGTTGAGACCGCCTATGAAAATCACTGCGTCGGCATCCTTGGCCTTCAGGCAGGCATCTTCGATAAGTTCCTCGGCGGAACGGCTCTCCGAGAGGTCCTGCCCGGTAACGACACCATTGTAGGAACCGCTTATGTCACCCACGTAGCCTCTTTCAAATTCCACCGTGACGCCTTCTCCCGCAGCAGCCCTGATTCCGTCGAGCGGCAGGACCTCCCTCTGCACTTTCAATGAGGATGAGCCTCCTCCCACTGTCATCATCTTCACGGCATTTTCTCCGACGACGAGAATCCTGCTTCCTGCCTTGCGGCTGATCGGCAGCACATTGTCATTGTTCTTGAGAAGCACGATACCCTCGTCGGCAATTTTTCTGGCGGCATCGTAATGCTCCGGTGAACAGAGGGAGCCGTTCGGCTTGTCCTTGCGCATGGCTGTCCTGAAATTAAGCCTCAGGACTCTCCGCGCCTTCTCGTTGAGCACTTCCTCTGAGGCTCTTCCGTCCCTGAGCCTTTCAAGATACGGATCGGCCAGATAGTAGGCATCATAACCGTTCGTGGCGCCCATGGTCAGGCCGTCAGTCCAGGTTCCGAACTCGAGGTCCAGCCCGTTGGTGATGGCCTGGTCAGTATCATGGCATCCTCCCCAGTCGGAAATCACAGCTCCGTCAAATCCCCAGTCCTTTTTCAATATGTCATTGAGAAGGTATTGATTATGGCAGAGATGCTGGCCTTTGTAAAGATTGTATGCTCCCATTATCGACCATGCGCCTCCTTCCTGAACTGCAGCCTTGAAGGCCGGGAGATAGATTTCGTTCAGGGTCCTGTCGTCGATGATGGCATCGTACTGGTGTCGGAGACTTTCCTGGTTGTTCAGGGCGAAGTGCTTCACGCAGACGGCGACGCCGTTCTTCTGGACCTCCTGAATATAAGGAACAACCATTCTGGAAGCGAGGTAAGGGTCCTCGCCCATATATTCGAAATTCCTGCCGTTGAGCGGAGTCCTGTAGATGTTCACTCCGGGACCGAGCAGCACATCCTTCTCCCTGTATCTTGCCTCTTCTCCTATGCTCTTGCCGTACAATGCGGACATTTCCTCGCTCCAGGTGGCTGCAAGGCAGGTCAATGCAGGGAAGGCCACGCAGGAGTCATTGGTCCATCCCGCCTGGCTCCATTCATCCCAAAGCACCTCCGGCCTGATTCCGTGAGGGCCGTCTGTGGTCCACAGGTCAGGTATGCCGAGCCGCGGAACTCCCGCAGAGGAGAATTTGCTCTGTGCATGGAGAATCTTGACCTTCTCTTCCAATGTCATCCTGGAGAGAGCATCCTCCACCCTTTCTTCAAGAGGCCGGCTCTCGTCGAGATAGACCGGTGTCTCAGCCTTTCTTTCGGCCTGCCCGCAGGACAGGACTGCCAAGATTGTGGCAGACAAGGCGCAAATTGCTGTTGATTTTTTCATTATGTTTTGGTTTTTTGTTTCAGTTTGCCTGTTCAGCCTATTCGATATTCCGTACTGCATCCTCGAACGAGTCGCGGGAACCACGGGCCTTGTTCTTGGTCTTTGCCCTGTAGTTGTAAATTGTGTTGGCCGAGTAATGCAGAAGCGATGCGATACGGCTGGAATCAGTGATGCCGAGCTTGATCAGGGCGAAAATCCTGAGTTCCGGTGTCAGGATATCATCGCCCTTCGGTACTATTTCAGCCCCGTCGGCAAGAAGATTGTTGAATTTCCCTACAAAGTCCGGGTAGATGCTTATGAATGCCTGGTCGAACATCTTGTAGAACTCGAGTATATCATTGTCGATCGGTTCCAGCTGCTCGATCTCATCGGTAATGGCCTTGGTATTGCCCTGACGGATATATTTCAGCACACGCATCCGGTATTTTCTGAATGTACTGATATTGTCTGAAACCATTCCCAGGAAGAGTCCGATGTATTCCTGCTTGACTTTGTCCGACTCCTGAATTCGGGAGTTAAGCTTGACGAGGCGGCTGTTTATTTCCTCCAGCTCCCGGTTCCTTCTGTCGATCACCATATAGGAATCCTGAAGTTTTCCCCTGACGGCCTCTATGATGTGCTGTCTCCTGTACAGGAAGCCGACGAGAACAAGCATTATGCTGAAGAGAACGGCAAGGCAGAGGAGCAATGTCAATGTGATCCGGTTCTGCCGCTGATGCTTTTCCTGATATGCGGACTCGATCTCCGGGAAGAGCCTGGTTATCTGCCACGGACGGAGTTTGCCGTTGAAATACAGCGCATCAACCATGCAGTGGTCAGCAGCATACCTGAAAGCCCTCTCGATGTCGCCTTTCCTGAACATCAGGCCGGAAATGTCGTTGAGGGAAGAATAATCCCTTGTCCCGCACATGATGTCGGCTATGGCGGAGCGGATCAGCCAGTCTTCCTTTTCCTCCGGCTCGTTGAAAGTGCAGGCGTAATAATATGCAGCCTCGGCATATTCGCGCGAGTTCTCGGGACTTACATCCAGCATTGCCCTGGCGTGTTTGCGGGTGTTTTCCATATCTGAGACCTCGTGGAATGCCTCTCTTTTGAGGTTGTGCCACTGCCAGCTGCCCTCATCTGTGAGCCTGAAGAGCTTATCCCTGTACAAGTCCCTGTTTTTCAGCTTGTTGTCGTATGATTCAGGGGTTGATGTATAAGCCATTGTCTCGCCCCAGTACGTGTGTTCAGCCTCATAGTAGCTTCTCAGGGCTATGTCAGGGATATCCGCATGTCTGTAATGCTCCAGAATGTCATTCGCCTCCACGGCATATCCAGCCTTCACATAGGTCACTGCAGTACTGAAATCGACTATGGCGGCAAGGTCCGGCCTTCCTGCCTTTCCGGCAGCCTCCCCGGCATGCCCTAGATAGACGAGAACGGAGTCCTTGCTGTTGGCCCTGTATGCATCGGCAAGTCTCATGTCAATATTGAACACCTGCTCCGGGTCGGTCTGCTCATTCAGAACCTCTTTCAGGACATTCACCTTGTCATTGAAATAACCTGCATACAAAGCCTTGTTTTCCAATGTCTTGTCAAGTGTTTCAAGAAGCTGCCGGTCCTCTTCCCCTGAACAGGAGAGGACCAGCAGCAACATGAAAAGCGGTTTTATTCGGGGAAAATACATCAAAAAAATCTGTTTTTCCTGCAAATATAAGAATTATCCTATATTTTCCTGAAGTCGATGGTGACATCAAACTTGCCGCCGTTGAGCGCAGAGCAGTCTGTAACAGTCATCCTGTATTTCGCACCCACTTCAAGCGGTTTGTATACCTTTGTATCACCATCCATATGGTCAAGGATGAGCTCTACGTTTCCATTGACTTCCAAGTATTTCTTAGCCTCATCCGTCAGGGTAACGTTACCCCACTCATCACCCCAGCCTGCCTGGCCGAAGAACTTGAAAGATATTTCAGTTGCACGCCAGCAGTTTCCGACAGGAGTCATATCTCCGTCCTCGCAGGCGGTTCCTGTGAACTGGTAAACTCCGTCCTCTATCTGCGCGAGAGTAATCAGGAGGCCTCCATCCCACGCCAGCTGCTGAGCCATTGCAGGGTAGCCAACGCCCCATCCCATGAAGGTGATGGCCTTTTCATTGGCGTATGTGGCAGCCTTTCCGTCTTCCTTGACGTGCCTTACGATGACGTATTTGTTCTCGATATTGAGCTCGAATGAGTAGAAGCCGGTGATGGCATTGAACTTCAGACCTTCAGCTGTCAGTTCGAAATGATCACTGTCAATAATCCATTCGAGAGGGTTGTCGATGCCTGTGAAAGAAATGATGCTGTTTTTCTCAACCTTTACTGCAGGTACTTTGTAGACGGATGCTGACATCTTGAGGGCCTTTTCTCCGTTGACCGTGATGTCCAGACCGCCGCCTGCAACCTCGATTTCCTCGCAGCTGAGCTTGGCACTGTTCACCCCAGCCGTAAGGTCGAGGGTAAATCTGTAGCCCTTGCCGGCATTGAGTTCGGATGGCTGGATATTTCCGGAGTCGGTCATGGTGAACATAGGTTCTATGTCAAGAGTGCTGTAGTGAATTTTCTGGAACTCTCCACCCCAGCCTTTCTGGTGGAACAATTTGAAATCAGAGCCGGAAATGGCCAGCTGACCAGGTGTGGCGAGGGTGAACTCGTAAACCTTGTCACTGATTCTTGCGAATGGATATGCTCCGTCATCAGTGTTCCAGCTCGGCCCGATTGCCGGCTTTCCTATGCCGGAACCGATTGCCCATACTGCTCCGGTACCATCGGAAGACAGTGAGAGAGGTTGTCCGTTTCCGTCTACAGGCTCCACTTTGATGAACATTTCCTTGGTGTCGTAGGCCATCTTGTAGTAGCCGTCAACAGCGCGGAATGTCACCGATTTCTTGTCCTCGGAGATGGAGAAGAAGTCCGGATCGATATTCCAGTTCTCAATGCTTACGACATTGCCGAATTCCATGGTCTGTCCCTGTCTGTATTCGGCGGTGGAAACGACATTTGCGCTTCCCGTAGGGGAGACAGAGAGTTTCATCAAGTCAGCCTTGATGGTGTATCTTCCGGCTATGCTGGCTCCGAAAGGAATGAGTTCCTCCGAGGAAGAGGTCAGGCCGGAGCCGTCCCATCCGAGGGTAATGGTCTCACCATCATTGAATTCCGGTGATACGAGATTGGCATTTACGTAAGCCGGGAAGTTTTCGGTCGCCTCGTATGCATAGTCTTCGGTCCTGGTCATCTCGTACCTGGATCCGTTCTCGTCCACGATGTAGATCTTGTCGAAATCAGGACGTCTGAGAGCAACGCCAAGTTCGGTCTCGGTTATTCCGAGGCCCACGTTCTGGGATTTGAGCACGAGCGATGCGGTTCCGTCCGGAATGTCCTTGAGGAGAGGGGCGCGGAGCACCACGTCATACTGGCCCTCAGTCTTGGTCCTTATTGTAGTCGATGCAACTTCGGTCTCACCGTAATAGAGATAGGCCTTTATGGTGGAGAGTGCAAAATCCTTGTCCGAAAGATTTACGGATACTTTGACCTCCGCTCCCATATAGGTTGACTCGGTCTGGGAGAGGACGGTCATTTCAGGTCCTTTATCCGCACGGACAAACGTAGGTTCTTCCTTGCAGGCGGATGCGATTGCAATCGCAGTGCAAAGATATGCTATGTTTCTGATATTGATTTTCATGATGTCGGTAAATTACTTGTTGTTCCAGATTGCTGAAGCAATGCTCTTTGCCGGAATCTTCAGGTTGACGGTATAGTTCATCGCTCCATATACGAGTGTCTGCTCTGAATCTGACTTGTTGCAGATCAATGTGCCGATAGTGTTGTCCGGGTTCCTGAAGACCTGGACCTCGACTCCGGAAGGAGCCTCGAAGCCTGTGATCTTCATCTTCCTGGCTCCCGGTTTCACCACTGAGGATGCATGGACTACGTTGTACCAGTGAGTGTTTCTCGTTATGGTCCTGTAGTCGGCGGAATTGATTGTAACCCCTCCGTAACAGGTCTTGCAGGAGCCGTCGTGAGGACTGTAAGGCCCTTTCTTGTCGTCAAGCATGAGATTCCACAGCGTCACTCCCGAACCGCCCCGGGACAATGTCCCCAGGAAAATCGAGGAGAAGTCGTTGATCAGGCAGGATGCGAAATCGTAGTTCCATTCTCCGATTGAGGCTTCCGTGAAATATATCGCCTTGTCCGGGTTTGCCGTACGGATGTTGTCAAGCTCCGAGACACTGCCTCCGTAGCTGTGCCAGGCTGAGCCGTAGGCCCATTGTGAAGCCTCCGGGTCAGCATAGATGTTGAGCGGATAGTTCACCTGGTCCAGCTTGTTGTCATAGTTGTAGTTATGGTCGAACAGCAGGATTCTTACGTCTCCAAGCCCCGCATTCTTCAGTGCAGGTCCGAGCACCTTTATGAATCTCAGCTGATCCTTCCATGGCATATACATTGACATGGAGTTTCCATGGTTCAGTGGCTCATTCTGCATGGTAATGGCGTGGATGCGGAAACCCTCCGACTGCATTGTCTCTATCCATTTCACGAAATAATCCGCATAAGCGGCATAGCAGGAAGGTTTCAGCCTGCCGCTGGTCCACTGAGGGTAGCTCCTTTCCAGCGTTGCCTCGTCATATCCTTCATATCCCCAGGAACCGCCGCCTTTCATCCATCTCGGACATGACCATGGAGAACCTATGATCTTGACGTTTGGATTGATGGCATAGATTTCCTTGAGGACAGGGAAGAGATAGGTTCTGTCCTCCCCGTGGACCGCGAAGTTTTCAAGCCCCTCGGTGTCGCACCAGGTGTACTCGTCATTGAGACAGAAATCGGATGCCCCGATGCTGACCCTGATTAGGCTTGAGCCTGCTCCGTTTTCCTCCGAGAAAAGTTCAGTAAGGAATGCAGTACGGTCTTCCTTGCTCATTTTCAGAAGGTTATATGCCGTTGCAGTGGTGATGGCAAGTCCGAATCCCTCGATTTCGGAAGCATCAGGGTCATCTGTGAACCGGATCTGATTCGGGCTCATGCTGCCTGCTTTCGCAAAATCCAATCCGCTCTCTGACCAGAGCAATGTCTTGTTGGCCGAAGTGATGTGCAGTTTGATGTCCTTGGCTGTGACTTGCGGTTCCTCCGGGCCGGACGGGTTGCCCGGACCTGAAGAATTGCTCTCATTTGAATTGCAGGCCACAGCAAGGAGTGCTGCCAACAAAATATTGATATAGTTCATATTCATATTCTAATATCCTTTGTTAGGGACAAGGCTCGGGTTGTTGTCGAGTGCTGTCTGCGGAATCGGCATCAGGACGGTCTCCTCGGTGAGAGGTAGTCTTGGCTGCCAGTAACTGTCCTTCTGCGGCATGGCATCGTGAATGGCCTTGGCCTTCTCGAGACCGTGTCGATAGAGGTCGAAGAAACGGAATCCCTCGAATGCGAGTTCAAGTCTGCGCTCATTGAGAATCACGTCGATGGCGGCATCCTGAGAAGATGGCACCGAGACGGCCTTGAGTCCTGCCCTCTCTCTTATCCTGTTCACGTATGAGGTCGCTCCGCTGAGGTCTCCTGTCATTGCAAGTGCTTCTGCGTGAAGAAGATAAATTTCTCCGAGACGCATAAGGATGATGCTGGAGGCATTGGTCGGAACCTTGTGCATGAACTTGTACTTGTTGCCGGGATAGTAGTTAGACCAAATAGCCTCGTCCTCGCAGATGCAGGCGTTCATTCTTTCCGTATCGCCTTCCTTTTCGTATGCTGCGATAAGGTCGCGGGAAGGGGTAATCCACTTGATCCAACTGTAACTGTCGTCAGGATTGTAGGCGTTGCGGTGGAACATCATCCATACCCAGTTGCCGCTGCTTCTTGTGAAGGTAACTTCGAAAATGGATTCAGAAGTATTGCGGACAGCGTCATTCTCATCGTATGCCCACATCTGGCCATAGTCGTCAACGAGCTTGAAGCCCATTCCCTCCACTGCTGCGCAGTGCTCTGCGACCTTGCTCCAGTCACGGCATGTTTCCTCGGCATATATCCTTGCGAGCATACCGTGGGCAAATGCCCTGGTGAAAATGTTCTTGTTGGTAGAGTTCACGGCAGGTCCATTCTCGGCTGCAAATGTGAGTTCCTCAATCATCTTCTCATAAACTTCCTTGCGGGCTGTCCTGGCAGGGTAATACTCGTGGTAAACCTCTTCTATGTTCTCCGCGGTGATAGCCGGAGGAATGGAGTTCACAAGCGGAATGTCACCCCAGAGCTGCGACATCTGGAACAGGTTCCAGGCTCTCCAGCAATAGGCTTCTGACTTCCACTCCTTCCATTCCTGGTCTGTCATTGACGGGTCGCTTTCCTTGATCCTGTCAATGTTGAAGATGATGTTGTTGCAGTTGCTGACTTGGCCGAGATACCAGTCCCAGTCACGCTGGACGTTCTTGTTCTCGCCGTCCTGACGGTTGGCCTCGATTGCCATGAGCTCTCCGGTGCTCGGGTTTCCGCCGTATGCGTTGTCCGCACGGCATTCACCGTAAACCAGCCAGTCGAGATATCCCTTCTCCTGGATATCCTTTGTCCAGGACTCATAGATTGAGTTCCTGAGACCTTCCATATCGGTTCTCGTCGTGTACTGGGACTCGGAACCGCTACCTGACTCAACGTTCACGTTGCCCTCGTTGTAGCTGGTCTCCGGATAGAGGTCCAGGTCACAGGAAACGGCGGTCATCATTGAAATTGATGCAAGCAATAAATATTTCCTATTCATAATTTCAAGATTCATTAGAATTCAACATTAACTCCGAAGAGCACAGTCTTGACGCAAGGATATGTTCCCCAGTCGATTCCGGTGTTCGTGGCGGAGGTGTACTGGCTCATTTCAGGGTCGTAGCCCGAGTATCCGGTGAATGTCACCATGTTGTCGAGTGTGATGTAAGGCTGTATCCTTGAAATGTTGGCTTTCCTGAGCTTCGGACATGTGATGTCGTATGAAAGTGTTATGTTCTTGAATTTCAGATAAGAACCGTCCTCCACCCATCTTGTGGAAGCCCTGAGGTTGTCGAGTTCGCCAGCCTTTGGAATGTCGGTGATCTGACCTGGAACCCTCCATCTTCTTACAGCATCCTTTATCTGGTTGGCTCCGGTGTACATTCCAATCATCTCAATCTTGGAGGCATTGTAGATGTCGTTGCCCACTGATGCCGTGAGGAGGAAGCTGAGGCTTAGACCCTTCCAACTGATGGTGTTCGTCATTCCCGCCGTGAACCAAGGATTCGCGTCGCCGATGTAGTGCTTGTCGGAGACATTGATCTTGCCGTCCCCGTTCATGTCCTTGTAGATGATCATGCCGGTCTCCGGGTCAACGCCTTCGGCTGTGTATCCCCAGAACCTGGAGAGGGATTCGCCCGGAGTCATCCTGACTACGTACTCGCTGAGTGCCTCGGATGTCTGGGTGTAGTAGTAAACCTGCTGGAGGGTCAGCTTCTCGAGTTTGTTGCGGTTTGTGGAAATGTTGAAGTCAGTGGTCCATTTCCAGTCTTTCCTGTCAATGTTGACCGAACTGATTGCAAGCTCGAGACCCCAGTTGGACATTTCGCCCTCATTCCTGTAGATTGAAGGATTCGGGGCTGGGAGAGGAACGTTCATCAGGAGGTTCTTCGTGTATTTGTAATATCCGTCAAGAGTGACATTCAGCCTGCCTCTGAACATTGACCAGTCGATTCCGACATTGGTCTGAGTAGTGGTTTCCCAGGTGAGATCCTTGTTCCCGATGTTGGTCTTTGTTCCGAGGGTCGGGGTAGAGTCCGCATTTTCTGTCTTTGTCCAGTCAGTGTAGTTGATTCCGTACATCTGTACCCAGGCATAGTCGTCGAGACCGGACTGGTTTCCCTGCTGGCCCCAGCCCACGCGGAGCTTGAGGTCGTCAATCCACGACACGTTCTTCATGAACTCTTCCCCTGAGATTCTCCAGGCTGCGGATACTGAAGGGAAAAGTCCCCATCTGTGACCTGGAGCGAGCTTGGACGAACCGTCGGCACGGAAGTTGGCGGTTATGTAGTATTTGCTGTCGTAGTTGTAGGATATACGGGCGAGATATGACATTATCGCCCATTTTGAAAGTCCCTGTGACTGGCCTCTGAGCCCGCCCTTGTTTCCTCCGTTGATACCGAAGATGACATTGTCATAATCAGGGGAGAAGTGGCTTCTGGAACCGCTGAGGTTTTCCCATCTTGAAGTGGTGGCTGAAGTTCCGGCCATAGCCTCGAAGTTGTGGATATTGTTCCAGCTGTTGTTGTATGTGAAGATGTTGTCGTACACCATCCTCATGTCGTCGGCCCTTGTGGATGACGCCTCTCCGTGCTGGGTACGTCCGTAGGAGGTCTTGATAGGGTCAAGGAAGTAGTAGTCGTGGGTCCATCTGCGGTCCATTGTCACAGTGGACTTGAAGTTGAGGTTCTTGTGGAACCTGATTGTCGCATAACCGGTGAGGAGAAGCCTGTCGGTCTGGGAGTAGTTGTTCTCCGTGCGGGCGAGGTTCTCTGAAGGTGTTGTGAGATTGGCTCCGTAGAATTCCGTCCAGTACCAGTCCGGATTGGTCTCGCTCCAAGGCTTGGCGTAAGTCGGAGTATTGATTACGGAGAGAACGACACCGGCGCGGTTGGAACCTGTACCGGAGATGATTCCGTTGTTCTTGTAATGCGAGAATGCGAGGTTGGCTCCGACATTTATCCATTTGAAAAGGTCTGAGTCGAAGCTTGCCTTGATGTTGAACCTCTTGTTGTAGGCTACCGGAAGCACACCTTTCTCGTCTGTATATCCGCCTGAGATATAATACCTCATGTTGTCATTGGCATTGGATACGGAAAGCTGGTAGTTCTGGTTGATGCCTGTCTTGTAGGTCTCCTTGAACCAGTCTGTCTCATCCTTCAGTCCGTCAGGGAGAGCCACAGTGCCGAGTTCATCCATCAGTTCGCGGTATTCCTCCACATTGAGGACCTCGTATGTCCTGGCGACATTCGAAAGGCCTACTGATGCGTTCAGGCTGATTTGCGGGCCCTTGCTCCGCTTTCCCTGCTTTGTGGTGATGAGGACGACTCCGTTGGCTGCGCGGGAACCGTAGATTGCCGCTGAAGATGCATCCTTGAGTATCTGCATGGACTCAATGTCCTGAGGGGAGAGATAGGCGATTGCGTAGTTTCCTGTTCCCACAGGGACTCCATCCACTACATAGAGAGGGTCATTGGAGGATGCGATGGAGGATGCTCCGCGGACGCGCACCGTCATTCCGCTTCCTGGAAGTCCGCTGGTCTGCTGAACGGTGACACCTGCGACCTTTCCCTGGATGAATCCTGAGGCCTCGGTCACCGGACGGAGTTTCATGTCCTCATTTGATACTGTCGACACGGCTGTGGTGAGGTCTCTTTTCCTCGCTGTGCCATAACCGATGGCAACGACTGCGTCAAGGGCAATGGCATCTTCCTCGACTGTGAGGTTGATGGTGCTGCGGCCGTTTACCTTTTCCGTGACCTTCTTGTAGCCCAGGGCATCGAATTCCACAGTAGCCTGCGGAGAAGTAAGATTGATGAAGTAGTTTCCGTCGGCATCAGTGACTGCTCCGTTTGCCGTGCCCGTCTCCATGACGGTGAGGCCCGGAACCGGGTAACCCTGAGAGTCGATCACTGTACCTTTCAATGAGTGCTGCTGTGCGAATGCGCTGATGCCGGCAGTCAGCAGCAGAACCATAGTCAGATATTTTCTCATACGGTAGATTATTAATTAAAGTATTATTTCTTCCGGTTTCGGAAATTCCGAATCCCGTTACGGTCAATGCAAAATTATCAATAATCGGTTTCCGTTTTTCGCCATGTGGAGTCTTAAGTGGAAAGAAAGAGAATTATTAATTTTGTAAAACATTGAAAAATAAGATATTAAAACATTTAACACAAATAAATGAAGTGGATTTGCATGTGCCTTGTTCTTTAAGATAGAGGCGTTTTTCGAGCCGTATCTGAAGATTGCCTAGCTGATATCCACCGTCATTATCTGGTCAATGTCGGTGAGGTAGTTCGGGGTCAGGCGGTCCTTTCTGTTCTTCCAGTCCGCATTCCCGTATCCTGCCACGGCGAGGCTCACGGCTTTCAATCCGTATTTGCGGTTCATCCGGTCGATGGCGGTGGAGAGCTCCGCCCGTTCATCCCGTTTGGGAATGGGGTCGAATAGGATGTGGTGGGTGAGCCCTGGAGTGATGTCGGAGAGGATGACTCCCGATTTCTTGAACTGTATTCCGGGACGGTAAATCCGGTCGGCCAGCCTGATGGCGGCTTCGGTGATTTCCAGGGTGTCGGACGAAGGGGAGTCCATCCGCATTGTGGCGATGTTGCTGTATTGCTCCAGGTCTTCCCGGAATCTGTTGCTGCAGGCGAATACGGATACGCTGCCGGCTGCTGATTCCTGAGCCCTCAGAGTGTTGCAGCAGCTGGCTGCAAAGGTTGCGACCGAGGCCCTGAGCTGCTCTGCGTCGGATATCATTTTCCCGAAACTGCGGCTGGTGGATATGGTCTGGCGGCGGATTATTTCTGAAGTGTCTATGCAGGGATGTCCGTTCAGCTCCAGCCAGGTCTGGTATCCCGGCCTGTGGAACTGCCTGAGGACCCAGTCTCCGGGCTTGTCGGCAAACTGCAGGGGAGTGGTGATGCCGAGGGCCTGAAGCTTTGCAAAACTTCGCGGCCCGATGCCCCAGATGTCGGCCAGCTCGAACATTGACAATGCCTTGCGGCGCTTCTCCTCGGTATCTATCATGCATACGCTCTCGTATCCCCTGTATTTCTTGGCGAACTTGCTTGCCACCTTGGCCAATGTCTTGGTGCGGGCTATGCCGACGCTTACGGGAATGTCGGTCCATAGGGCAATCTGCCGTACCATTCCCCGCATGAGTTTCACGAGGTTGTAGCTTTTCTCGTATCCGTCGAGATACAGGAACTGCTCGTCAATGGAGTAGCTCTCGGTACGCTCCACGGTCTTGCGCATTATGCTCTGGATCCGCTTGGACATTGCATCATAGAGCATCAGGTTGCCTGAGAATACCGCTACATTGTTCTTCTCGATGACATCCTTAACCTGGAAGAACGGGGCCCCGCGCCTTATGCCGAGGGCCTTTGCCTCGGAGGTAAGGGCGACGATGTTGCCGTCGTTGCTGGACAGCACGCACACCGGCTTGCCTCTCAGACCGGCGTGGAAGACCCTCTCCACCGATGCGAAGAAGGTGTTGCAGTCAGCCAGGGCAATCATTGTTCACGTGCCTTGTGGATTATGTAGGTCACTGTGCCCCAGACGCTGAAATCGTCATCCCGGGTGACAGGTATGCGGGGATAGTCCGGATTTGCCGGGACGAGCCAGCCCTGTCCGTCTTCCGGAACGAAATGCTTGAGGGTGTATTCGCCGTTGAGCTCGCACATCGCGATTTCGTGCGGCGACGGATTGCGGTTGCTCTTGTCCACGATGACAATGTCGCCGTCCAGAAGGCCTGCGTCAATCATTGAATTTCCGCTCACTCTTATAAGGTACGATGCCTCCGGATGCGGGCAAAGCATCGTCAGGATGTCAATGTCCCGGGACCTCTCGTCGTTGTCAAGCGGGACCGGGAACCCCGCCACGACCCGGATGTCGAAATATGGCAGGGAAAATGATCTGGTCTTCTCTGCCGGGATCATGTTCAGGGCTGTTTCAGCTTCGCTTTTCCGTACTGCGGACGCTTCGTTTTTCCGTACTGCCTTCTCGAGCGCATTCCTGATGAACTCGGTT